>Ga0193735_1000097_pt1 | contig 27603 bp, 20 predicted proteins | sample U1m2metaG_FD_145080 | JGI IMG/M metagenome (GOLD analysis project Ga0193735, IMG submission 145080) | Soil microbial communities from a riparian zone of the East river system, Colorado, United States - U1m2 | ecosystem: Environmental > Terrestrial > Soil > Riparian zone | place: USA: East River... | reverse complement strand
AGTCGATTCTTTCGCGTGCATTCGTGTGGTTCGTGGGCAGAATTTCTCTTTTGGCAAGCAGGCCAAATTTGTTCAAACTCGGCGCCGTCTCGAACCGGGTCCGGGCACAAAGCTTTTCTCCCGGAACTTTCTTCCCCTTTTCAGAGGTCCCGCCTGAGTCGGGCACGGTCAATCCACCGGGGACAAACTAAAAAAGGAAAAATAAATATGAAATCTCAAAACGTAATTCTCATTCTGATCGGGATTGTGTGCATCGGGATTTTACCAAAAGCGCAGGCGGTCAGTCCGGTGCCAGATGGGGGCTATGCCGGAGGGAACACAGCAGAGGGGCAAAACGCCCTTCTCAGTCTCACCAGCGGTACTTACAATACGGCAGTTGGTTTCGAATCACTTGAGATCAACACGAACGGCCAGTTCAACACGGCCATTGGTGCTGGGACGCTTCTTGCCAACAGCGCGAGCCAGAATACGTCCACCGGCGCCGGAGCGCTTTTGAGCAACACCAACGGCTTCGATAACACAGCCACCGGAGCGTTCACGCTTTTTACAAACACCACCGGCGCCGACAACACGGCCAGTGGAGCGTTCGCCCTTTTTTCAAATGTCGATGGATCCAACAACAATGCCGTCGGCCTTAACGCGCTCGGCTCGCACGTGACTGGAGATTTCAACAATGCAGTTGGTAGCCAGTCGCTCAGTCACGACACAAGTGGAGAGTCTAACAACGCTTTTGGTGATAACTCCTTACGTGAGAACGTGAGTGGCAGTTTCAACACGGCCATCGGTGATCTCGCGCTTGCGAACAACAATGCCGACGCCAACACGGCCGTTGGTTCTTCCGCCTTATCCCTCAATACCACCGGCAATGCTAACACGGCGGTCGGTTCTGGTGCGCTCCTGAGCAATATCGACGGATTCAGCAACACAGGTAACGGTGCTATGGCACTCCAGAACAACACCAGCGGAACCGAGAACACGGCCAATGGTGCTCAAGCACTCTTTAATAATAGTGCCGGCGCCGACAACACGGCCATGGGTTCCGCCGCACTCTTTCACAACACTACGGCCTCCCAAAATACGGCCACTGGTGTGAGTGCGCTTTTTAGCAACACCACTGGCGTCCTTAACACGGCCACCGGTGATGTCGCGCTCGCGGCCAACACCACCGGGAACTACAACACGGCCGACGGTGCGTTTGCGCTCTGGATGAATATAGAAGGCGTCGACAACACGGCAGTCGGTGGCGGTACCCTTTATTCCAACACCACCGGCAGCAACAACACGGCTTTGGGTAATATCGCTGGAGCCAATCTTACCACGGGCGATAACAATATCGATATTGGTTACAATGTCATGGGTGTGGCAGGCGAGAGCAACACGACCCGGATCGGGAACACGGATATCGCCGACACCTTTATCAGGGGGATCAGCGGAACAACAGTGGCCAGTGGCGCGACGGTGCTTGTAGCTTCAAACGGCCACTTGGGTACGGTAACATCTTCAAAGCGCTTTAAGGATGAGATCAAACCGATGGATGAAGCCAGCGAAGCGCTCTATTCCCTTAAACCGGTTACTTTCCGCTACAAGAAGGAAATTGATCCGGCAGGCACACAGCAGTTCGGCCTGGTGGCCGAAGACGTAGAGAAGGTTAACTCCGACCTGGTAGTTCGCGACGAGCACGGCAACGTCAACAGCGTGCGCTACGAACAGATCAACGCGATGTTGCTCAACGAATTTCTCAAAGAGCACAAGAGAGTGCAGGAATTGAACGCCACCGTAGCGAAACAGGAAACGACCATCGCGCAACAGCGCAAAGATTTCGAGGCTGCGATCGCGCAGCAGCAGAAAGATTTCCGAGCTGTTGCCGCGGAACATGAGAGAGAGATTCAAGCCCTGACCGCGACCGTGAACGAACAGGCCTCGCAGATTCAAAAAGTAAGCGCAGCGCTTGGAACGAGCGAACCTCGCTCACAGATGGTCCTTAACAACCGATAAGGCGATTGGTGGTGAGTTTTCGCAATTGGTTCGGTGAAAGCTCCCCGAATATTTTCGAACGAGTAGGCCCTGGGATTGACAATGCACGTTCGAATTTCCTAATCTAGCAGTCTGAAAACCCCCCGGTCGGCTCGTCTGCGTACCTGCCTGCTGATCTCAACGCCGGCAATCTTTGATTTTTTGAAACAACTGGCCGTCTCGATCCGTATCTAGCTTATGAAAAAGCGAGGGCGCATACTCACTAGCATCCCAGTCGGGATCGCGCGGTGGCGCGCTCAATCGTCTATGGCGACACGGCGCAACCTTTTATGAACCGAAAATGTGTTGGGCTTGTTGGGATTTCACTCGTCGTTCTGTCAACGTCACAAGCACAGGACGCGAAGATCGTTGCCGATAATCTCGAATTCAGCCGAGAATTTTATTCCGGCGTTCACTTCTCGGCCATCGCAGAATCGAAACCTTCGTTCGGCTACCAGCGTTATCCCGATAACGGGCCAGAGCGCATTCAATGCGATCAAGGCGCGTTTGCGCGCAAGCAACATGGAACGCCGTGGCTGAAATCGGAGGACTGGGGCAAATCCGGGCGGCCGGTTGATAAACAAACCGCGGGCAAGCTCGACAGCTGGGTCAAACTCGTCGAAGCGGTATTCAATTTTGCCCCGAGCGAAGTAAAGCTCATCAACAAATCGGAAGCAGGCCACCGAGTGCAGTGGCTCTTCGAAGCGCGGGGGGCAAACGAAACGGGGGCTCCTGTTCGGCTGGAATTTGAGAAGCCGCTGTACGATAAGAATCCAAATGTTTTGTTACACGGCTTCGAAGGCTCGTTACCCATAGCCGGCGGTAAGGCTGTTCGTAGGGAACGTGTGAAGTTCAGTTTTGGATATTTGATTGCCCAGGGCGGTTTCGAGCTTTCGGAGGCTGCGTGGGAAAACTTGGAAACGCCAAAAGAGCTGGAGAACAAGCCGATTGATCTATCCAAGTTCGACATCGGCCCGAAGCCGAAGGACGCAGAAGGCTTTCTCAATCGCGCGAGCGCGCGGCGTTTCAACGGCGATGTGAACGGCGCAATAGGGGACTGCACTCGCGCGATTGAGCTGGACCCGAAATCTGAGCCCGCGGTTTACAAACGCGGCGCACTCAAGTTGCAGAAAGGAGACTACGACGGCGCGATCGCGGATTTGACTCGCGCGATCGAGCTAAGCCCGAACACTGCTGATTATTACAGCGACCGCGGCCTGGCCAAGCTGCGTAAGCGCGACAACGACGGCGCGATCGTCGATTTTACGCGCGCCATTGAGCTCGATGCGAAAAATGCGATCGCATATCGTAACCGGGCTCTGGCCAAGAATATTAATGACGACGCGGATGGCGCGATTGCCGATTACAATCGCGCGATTGGGTTGGATCCAAAAAACGCCGGCGCATTCAACAGCCGCGGCATGATCAAAAAAGCCAAGGGCGATCTCGATGGCGCGATTGCTGATTTCACAAGCGCCATCGAATTGAACGAGAAGCTCGCGATCGCCTACAAAAATCGCGGCGAAGCGAAACAATCGAAAGGAGACGCCGCCGCAGCCAACGAGGATTTGAAACGCGCCGGGGAATTGGATCCGCGATTGCGAGACGAAGAGTCTTCCGCTGACCACGTCGATCGCAGTACCGCTAAAAGCAAGGAGAAGGAATCTGCAGCATCGGTAGAAGATTTTTTCAACCGCGCCGGAGTCAAAAAGGCCGCGGGCGACTTAGATGGGGCTATCGCGGACTACGATCGCGCCATTCAACTCGATCCAAAGGATGCTGCGATTTACAATAACCGCGGGCTCGCCAAGCAAGAAAAGGGCGATCTGGACGCCGCTATCGTCGATTTCAATCGTGCCATCCAACTCAATCCGAAAGATGCCGTCGCCTGTAGCAACCTCGGCAACGCCAAGCGTGACAAGGGTGACTTGGATGGAGCTATCCTTGATTACAATCGCGCCATCCGATTCGATCCGAAATACGCGTACGCTTACTACGACCGCGGCCTCGCCAAAAAGCAGAAGAGCGATCTAGACGGAGCGATCGCCGACTACAATCGCGTGATCGAACTCGACCCTAGATTCGCAAAAGCCTACTGCGACCGCGGCGTGGCCAAGCGACGAAAGGGCGATCTGGATGGAGCGATCAGTGACTACAATCGCACCATCGAGCTCGATCCGAAATATGCCATCGCCTACTACAACCGCGGCAACGCTGAGTATGAGAAGGGCGACTTGGATGGTGCCATCGCCGATTACAATCGCGGCATCGAACTCAATCCGAAAGATTCGAAAGCGTACTCCTACCGCGCTGACGTCTACTCTAACAAGAAACAGTATGATGCCGCGATCAAGGACATGGAGAAGGCGATTGAACTGGATCCGAAAAAAGGAGACTACTACTTATCTCTGGGTTGGTATCAGCTCTTCAATCGAAAACCCCGTGAGGCGATCGCCGCGTCCCTCAAGGCTCTGGAGCTTTCGCCGGACGACGCAGTGATGATCAATGGCAATCTCGCGCATGGTTATCTCTTCGATAACCAATTCGAGAAGGCGAAAGCGATCTATCTGGAAAACAAAGACACCAAGCTCCACGATGGACGGACCTTTATCCAAGCCGTGCTGGACGATTTCAAAGAGTTCCAGGCGGCGGGCATTACTCATCCGGATATGGAAAAGATCAAAGGCCTGCTCACTACTACAACCGATGCACGATGAAAATCCCGAAGCACGTCGAATGGAGGAGCCAAGATCTGCAGAAAAGCAAAAGGAGGAGGACATGAGCCTCCGAGAGCTACTATGTCTGGTTCAGCGCCGAAGGGGAATGCGAACTTTTATCCGAAGACAAATCTCGGGTCGTCAACACGCGGCCTGTTAAAGAGGAAGAGGAGAAAAAATAACTCACCCACATTCCGTTCCCTATGAGAACGAAACCAGCTACCAGGTTTAAGGTGGAGCAAATTCGAAAGGATCAATTATGAAACACATCGTAATATTAGCAGCCGCGCTCGTTATCGCTTTGAGCGACCAGGCTTTCGCCCGCCTCGGCCAGACCGAAGATCAAGTCAACGCGCTTTTCGGAAAGCCGATTGACCCGGGTAAACCGGATAGCGACGGCATAACAACAAACATGTATAAGAACCCAACACGCGAATACCTTGCCGTGGTCCAGTTTTTCAAAGGTCACAGCATTACCGAATCGTATGCCCGCGTGGATAGCCGGAAGCTTTCGGAAAAAGAATTATCGATCTTTCTCCAGGGAAATTCTGCCGGCAAGGAATGGAAAAAAGATCCGCGCAAGCTCGCTTGGGAAAGAAGCGATCACCACGCAACTGCATGGTGCGAAACGATGGCGGGACGACCCACGCTCCTCATCCGCGCCAAGTAATTAGAAGCAATTTCATGCCAAGAGTTGACGTACTTTTCGAGGTAAGACAGCAACTATGCACCGATTCCGAGACAAGGATTTGCGCCTGAGTATTACTGCAGTTTTGCTCCTGACGTTGGTGGGTTTGCGACCGCTGGATGCAAAGTCTACGGCAAAGAACTCGCAACAGAGCCGCGCGTTCACAGAGGCATTGGCCGAAGCGAGGCGTCTCGCCGATACCGACGCGGGAAAAGCGTACCAAAATGAGTTCGGAAAAATAGTTGCCCCGCGCTTGGGGGACATCGTCGGCGAATGCACAAAGAATCTTGGCCCGACAGTTAAATTTCAGGTTGTTTTTGTTTTTGCGGCCAACGGTCAACTGGAACAGGTATTAGGGCCTAAGGACCAGCCCGCGAAATGTGTCGGCGATAAATTCCACGATCTCCAGCTTCCCGCTCCGCCGCATGCCAACTGGCCAGTGAGTCTCAACGTTGACATTTCTCCCGAGAACGCTCCACGACTTCTCGCCGAAGCATTGAAGCTAATGGAAACCGGGACTTGGGAACTGGACGCTACGATCAGCCGAGCGTTCAAGTTCCGCATCCATGGGCTCCTAGCCGGTCAAGATTTTGATCTCACAGTCGAGCCCGAGGATCGAAACGCTTTCCGGATAATCGCGCTCAAAAACCAGGTGTGGACAAGCTATGACCACAGCAAAAGTTGGAAGTTAGAAGACGCGAAAGGTCACGCGCTTGCTCAACGCTTTTATGGTTTCGTGCACAACCCTCTTCGTTCCGAGGCCGCATCGCCCGCGCTGCAAGTCGTTAAGCAGGAAACGCACGATGGCGACACGTGGATGCAGCTTCGCCCGAAAAAATCTGATAAGAAAAAGGCCGAGCTTCAGCAGACTGAATATTGGATTGCGATCAGCCAGGACGCCAAGCGCAATGGCGTCCGGCGCTACGAAGGCCCGGTCACGGAACCAGGCCATGAGAAGGAACCGTTGCATTGCGTGGCGACCTATCAGCCCACGAACGACAAAACAATTCAACCGCCGGCCAGCGCGGCCGCTTTGCCAGAAGAACACAGCGCACCATCGGCGTCGCCGGATGCGAAATTCGCGGCCGATAATTTGAAATACAGTCGCGACTTTTATTCAAAGGTTCATCTCGTCGCGATAGCGAACTTGTCTTTGGGCTCGGCAGGTACGGCGGAATTTAAGTACGACCGTTACCCGAATGGCGGACCGGAACGAATCCAGTGCGGTGACGGTGAGTTCGCGCGGAAGGATGGAAAGACCTGGCTGAAATCAAATGACTGGGGCGAAACGGGCAAGCCCGTGGACGCACAAACATCCAAGCGACTGAATAACTGGGTTGGCTTGATCCAAGCGCAATTGAATGGCGAGCCCGCTTCGAATGATCCGAGCGAAGGCGCAACGGTGATGAAATTCATCGGGAAGGAAGATCAGGGGGAGCGGGAAGAATTCGTTTTCGAAGAATCAAAAGAAAAACCGAAAGCGAAGTCCTATCCGCATATCAGCTTCGGACGATTCAAGAATGCGGAGGATCAGCAGGTGTTGCTCTCGGAATTTTCCGGGCCGATGCGGCTCGGCGGACACGAAGCACAGGTAAAGATCAGTTTCAGCCACCTGGTCGCGGTTAACGTGCAGGAAACGCGCATGGTCTGGAACGAAAAGGAGAAGCGTTATGTCGAAGCCAATGATAACGAAGCTGCCGAATCGTCTCCTTCTCCAGCGTCGTCGACGTCTGAGCAAAATGGTGAAGACCTTGTTAACCGCGGGATCGAAAAAGCGAAGAACGGTGACTTGGACGGTGCCATCGCCGATTTCGATCGTGCAATCAAACTCAACCCAAAGGATGACGCCCCTTATTATAACCGGGCCCAAGCCAAACGTCTGAAGAACGACACGGCCGGCGCCATTGCCGACTACACCAGAGCGATCGAACTCGGCTCCACAAATCCGGCTGCTTATAACAACCGCGGCAACGCCAGGGCCGAGAACAACGACCGGGATGGCACAATTGCTGATTATACGCGCGCCATCGAACTCAACCCCAATTACGCACGCGCATACTACAATCGTGCTATGACAAAGGAAGCCAAGGGCGATAAGGCGGGCGCTGAGGCTGACTTCAAGACCGCAGCGAAACTCGATCCCGAATTGGACAACGAACATTCGACCGCGGATTCAAAAGACAATCCTTCTTCGGAAGTTACGACCGTCAGTCTCCTGGACGGCAAGCTCAAGCTCGACCTTTCCTCTGGTTTCTCTCGCGACGCTGATGATCCCAAGGACCCGAAAACTCTGGCGAAATTCTCAGGGCCGGATGGCGCGTGGGGCATAGTCTTGCGCGGCACGCATGGCCTCACACCGGACAAGCTTGATGGTTATCTAAAGATGAGGGTAGCGGAATATTCCAAGGGCTTCAAATGGCTGCCGAAGGATTCGCACCTTCAATGGCTGAAGAAAGAAATCGTGACCATCGATGGCCGCAAATGGGCAGACTGGAGCTTCGTCCCCATGTTAAAGGGTAAGAAGGACTATTCTCATAACCCGGTCTACACGCGAGACCTAACGACTTATTACAAAGACCAACTATTAGAAATCACCTTTAGCTCGAACCTCAACACTAGCCCCGCGTTAAAGAAAGAGATCGACCACATCATGGACTCGGTGCACCTGGAAGAATGAGAGACACGAATTTCACCAACGTACACTAATTTTCACAATCTGATGCTCACGAAACACAAGGCACTTGTTGTCGCATTGCTCACGTTGGTTGCGTCATCTGCGGTTGCCGCGGGAGACGGCCCAGAGGAGGTGATTCGCGCGCTTTACAGGGCTCACCGGCCGTGGGAGCACAAAGGACTCAACCTCCGCAATCGCGCTGTGTTGTCGAAATATTTCAGTCCCGAACTAACCAAGTTATTCCTAAAGAATGCGCAGGTGGAGCGGGACTGTCCCAAGGGGGACCTTTGTGGACTCGATTTCGACCCAATCATTGGAGCTCAAGACTTCGACGAACACCTCAACTTTAAGCTTCGTATCACTGAGGCAACGCCGCCGCAAACTGGCCGATTCGAAGCACGCTTCAAATTATTTAACGAAGAGAAACCGGAGCAAGAGCAAGTACTCGTGTTTCAACTTGTTCAGTTGAAGAACGGATGGCGCATTGATGATATTATTTATCCCAAGGATAACGCCACGCTTAAGGCAGTAATTACCGCGCTTGTTGACGAGGCGACGCATCTCAAAGAATGAAAGAGCGGTTAAAAGTAATGGGAGCTATGAAACGACGCTTCCGCCTGTTTCTCACCTCGCTTGCGACGCTGGTGCTTGTTTATTCGACGACAACCAGGGCCCAGGAAACAACGATGGCTACGATCGAGGGTGAGGATGAATACACGATATCCGGTTCCACCGAATGCGGCGGCAAAGCAACCTCCACCATAAAGCCAGGCGAACGGTTCATCGCAGTTGAATTATCCTATGGCAAAAAGGACTGGGCGGTTTACCTCAGGTCGGGAGTCAGTGGCACCATTCCTCGTAATAGGATTCGTGTCCTGCCGGATGAGCCGTTAACAAAACTGAACTTCGCCGGCTGCAAGGAAAAATGGCGAAAATTGGAGTCTAAACGGATCAAGATCTCCGACGATCCTGCTTCTTCGGCAGAGTCTCATGGGGTGATAAACTATTATAAGACTCTGCTTAAAGCGAGTGAAGGCGATGTAAGAGCATTCGCGCAATTTAGTTCTCTCACCCCGTTCATGGATGGAGCAGCCGGTGAATGGCATTCCTGGTATAAGTGGGTGCTTCTTCATGTCGCGGGCGATGACACTTTCGCCAAGCTCCTCGCGGGACAGTCTTCCAAGGTTCGGGAAGAATACGCAACGCATTTTGCCGGTCCTTCGGAAACCGAACCAATTTCAAACCCGAAGCCGTACATTAAACTACATTTCCCGAAAACCTACGCGATCCTTTATGGCGGATAGCCTAACGAAACGCTGGAACTCACTGATCGAATATAAGCAATCTGCGGAACGATGAGATCGAGCGATCCGACACCTGACTCACGCATTTGCGTCTGCTATCACCTTGTTACACGCACGTTGCCAGCGCTGTTTTTGTTTGTCGCTACAGCCGCCTTTGCGCAGGGGCAAGCAAAGCCGCAGGCGAGATCTGTTTCACCGGATGGCAAGTGGGAATTTCGCGCTGGCGCGGCCGGTGAGCAGGACGATGTTTTTATTGCAAAAGCCGGCAGCGACGAGACATCCGTCGTGCTCTCCGAAGAAGAATACGCTGACGGACTCGCAGAAGCGCTGGGTCGAGCGCCTAGCTACGCAAACATCGTTTGGGCGCCCGGCTCGAAACGCTTTGCATTTAACCTTCAGCCGGGCAAGGCCTATCAAACGGCGCAATTTTATCAACTCGACGGGGACACCTGGCGCAAGCTCGATTCGCTGGAATCCAACGCCGCCACGTTTGCGTCGCTCGATCGTTCGATGGCAAGGCAGAAGAAAAAGTTGAAACTGCCGCCGGAGGACGGGGGCTGGCCAATCATGACAAGCTGGCAGGTTCGCAAATGGATCGACTCAAACACCGCGCTGATATATGCGCACTCGCAGAAAAACTTCGAAATCAAAGACGAAACGGAAAGCGTACGCGCATCTTTTTTCTTCACGCTCAAGTTCGATCCTGTAGGTAAGTGGGAAATTGTCAGGACTCGTGAAGTGCCGCCAAAAGGAGTCGACGGATTGAACGCGGAGGAGCGCAAAGAAATTAATAGGATCGAGAACGAGGACCGGGAATTGAGAAGTAAATGAAAAGAGTATTTATCTGCCTAACAGTTACCAGCTTGGCAACAATATTGGTCCCTGTCAGCGCGCACGCCAGTAACCTGGCCTTTGACGCAGCCGGTAATCTCTTTTGGGCCGACGGGCCTTCGGTTTTCAAATACACGCCTGACGGGGCAAAGAACGCCTTTGCCCGCTCGAGTTCACCAGACCAGAAATGGGAATACAACAAAGACGACGACCAACCAAAAGTCGTCAAGGCCAGCACAAATGAAGTGGCCCTGGAGTTGAACGGCATCGGCGGGTTGGATTGGGCGCCGGATTCAAAGCGGTTTGCTTGCTACTCGGGTGGCGGGGGACGCTCGCACACCATTTTTCTCTATCAGCTGCGCGGCGACGAATGGAAAGAGCTGCAGGAACCCATTGACGCCGTCTACGAGATCTTAAACAAGGCCATAGCCGCGCAGGTAAAGAAAAGGGGGCTACCCAAGAAGACAGACCTCCGGTTGATTTGGGAGACTGTGGAACTGGATCGATGGGTCGATTCCAACACCGCAATTGTCTACGCCGGTCGAAGAGAGGTAGTTCGGGAGAATGTGGACGAGGGCTTCGGCGCTGATTTCTTACTTACTCTAAAGTTGGATGAAGCGGGACATTGCAAGATCGTCAAAACGCACCGGATGTCGGAGAGAGAACTTGAAAAGAGAGAAAAGGGAGAATGAGATCGATTTTCAGAGACGAATTTGAAACTCGCTCGTTTCCCCGCTCCCTCGCCGCTATGCGTCGCGGCTTTGGCTTAAAGAGCATGACTACTTTACCGAACATGACTTTTCGCCACGCCCTTATTATTTCACTCGTTTTTACCAGTGCAGCTTGTTTCGGAGCCGACGCAAAAAAATCTTCACCAGAAGACTTCATTCGCTCCCTTTATCGTTTTCATCAACCAGGGAAAGACACGCCAGCCTGGTTCGCCGATAAGCGAACGTTATCTAAGTACTTCGACAAGGAACTTACGACCCTGTTTCTGAAGGACGATGAATGCAAGAAACGGGAACAGGGTGTTTGCAATCTCGATTTCGACCCAATTTACGATGGGCAAGATTTCGAGAAAGAAACGACTAACCTTCAAATTGCTGCAGTGGTTGGTCAGCCTGATTTGTTCAACGTGACGTTTACGAACTTAGGAACCCGAACGCTCGTCTACAAACTCACGAACACTCCAAGTGGATGGCGAATCAGCGATATCAAGTCTCCCGAAGGGCCTTCGCTAAAAGAAATATTGTCCCGTGTGGGTGCGTCAAATGGGCCTTCGAATAATTCAACAGCGTCACCCACGTCGACGCCGGAATCACAGCCCGGGAAAAGCGCAATCGCCGAGAACGATTTTTCGACGTTCTGGAAGAAATTTAAGTCCGCCGTCATGGCTGGCGATAAAGCGACGGTCGCGGAGATGACGAAATTCCCACTCTCGATGCCCTACGGGGTAAAAGCCGTAAAGAACAAGGAGGACTTCTTGCGCCGTTATAACGAAATTTTCAAAGGCGAGGCCAATGCCGCCCAATGTTTTGGAAGCGCCGAACCGCACAAGGAATCCGATCGACAGTATGAGATTTATTGCCCGTTCAAGGAAACTCCAGACGACCGGGAGAATGCACCGATTCGCTTCATCTTTGAGCTGACCAAGGGCGGCTGGAGATTTGTCGGCTTGGACAATGTTAATGAATGACGCGGATGAACGCTAAAGGATTTCTCACCTTCATTGTAGTCATCGCGTGCGCGGCGCGCGTTCACGCGCAAACGCAGGCAGCCATGAACGCGCAGGCGCGTGCGGAGTTCGAGTGGGCCGATACGGAGCTAAACACGACTTATCAGTCGGTTTTGGCAAAGCTTCCGACTGCCGAGAATAAACAAAAACTCAAAGAAGCGCAGCGCGCGTGGGTAGCGTCGCGCGATGCGGGAGTGGCGCGCGCGACTAAGGACGCCGAAGGTGGTTCGATGGCTCCGACCATCCGCTACGAAACGATGACGGAGCTGACTCGGAAGCGGATCAGCGAACTCAAGGCCATGATCGACAAGGGAAGCGCGAGTGCATCACGGGCCGAGTCGTCACAATCACAGCACGACGAAGCCAGCTCCTTTGCGCAAGCCGAGTCCAGTTCGCCGGCGTCAACTGATTCAATTTCTCCGGACAAAAAATGGGAATACAAGCCGGCAACTCACGACCGCGGACCGCAGATTGTGAAAGCTGGAACGGATGAAGCCACGGGCGATTTGTTGGATGATTGCGATATCGGCTCATGTGGCGACAGCGCGAATGTGCGGTGGGCACCGGACTCGAAACGTTTTGCGTTCGACTGGGGACAGGGGCGCGCGCATCAGTCTTCGTTTTACCAACTGCGCAACGATCATTGGGAACCGGTGAAGCCGGCACCTGGCGAGGAAGCAGCGGAACGCGGGCAACGCGATATCGAGGCGCAGCTAAAACGAAAGGGTCTATCGACAGAGAAGCTGGAGAAAAAGGGATTGTACCTGCGATATATTTGGTCGGAAGAGAAACTCGACCGGTGGATCGATGCAAACACCGCGCTTCTCTACACTGGTCTGCGAAAGGTCATCGCAAAACGCGAAGACCCAGGCGAAATGTCCGACGGGTTCGGCGCTGATTTCCTTTTCACGATCAAGTTCGACGCCGCGGGCAATTGGAAAATCGTAAAGACACATTCGATGTCGCAGAAAGAAGTCGACAAGAGAGAGAAAGAACAATGAGACCGTCTTTTACCTTCGTCTCAATCGCGTGCGCCATTGGTTGCGGTTTTTCAGTACCTGCTGCGACTGAGAAACCCGTCGCCGGCAAGAGTGCATCCGAGAAGTCATCGCCGGCCCCGGACGAAAAGAGTGAAGAAACCGTGCCGCGCGAATTCCTTGGGTTTGTGGACGTGTCGGAATTTCGTGGTGTCATAGATGATCCGGATGGCTATGTGAATTTACGGAAGGAGAAACGAGCTGACGCACCAGTTATAACAAAGGTCAAGGCCGGCGATCCGTTTCAGTTTAAGAAGAAAGAGGGCGAAGATTGGTGCGAGGTGAAACTGAAATCCGGCGTGAGCGGCTGGATGGATTGCAGCCCGATCAAGCTTTATTTTACCAAAGCTGATCTGCCTCCCAAATCGGAGAAGGGCGTTGAAATTGATGAGCAAGCGCGCGAGCAAGGCATTAATTATTATGACGTCACCCAGGCGGCGGCCCGGGGCGACCAGAAAGCACTGAAGACATTCTTTAACCTTGACGCGGACGGAGGTGCCGCGGAAGAGCACGACGGTGTTACGTGCGTTGTGATCCATCTCATCGGCGACGACGCGTACGCTAAATTTCTACGAGAACAATCGCGAGATTTTGTGAGCGTCGAAGGGAGCGGTATCGGATGGCCATTTGATGACAAAGAGTACTTTCGCCGGCACTTCCCCAAGTCAGCAAAGTACCTCTTTCCCGACTATGACGAGTTGATCCGCGATTTTACGGCCGACATCACACGCAACCCGAAAGATAGCGAGGCTTATCGCCGGCGCGGCAACGCCGAATACGAAAAAGAGGACCGGAATCGGGCTATCGCTGACTTCAATCGCGCCATCGAACTCGATCCCAATAATCACGCTGCTTACTGGAACCGCGCCTGGGTTCATGCTGACAAGGAAGAGTATGATGCGGCCATCAAGGACATGCAGAAAGCTATTCAACTGCAGCCGCACGAGCGAACCTACCAATTCGATATGGAAAGGATAAGGGCGCTGCTAACTAGTAAAGCTCAAGACACCAGATCCATCAATCCACACTAGATCGTCGAACACCTGGCTCGAGCCTTTGGCAGATCGTTATGGTTTTTGCAATTGATGTCCTCAACTAATCGAATGCGAATTCGAGTTGTCTTTAGAGTGGTGTGCTTGACAACGCTGCTGGCTTGCAGCCACGGCGCGGCCGGAGTTGAGTTGAACAATCCGACAGCTCTGGCTTTTGACCACTCTGGCAATCTGTTTGTGGCGGATCACGCGGCGCAAACAATCTTTGAATTTGCTCCCGATGGGACAAGAAGCGTTGCTGTTACCGGGGTTCACTTGTCCGATGGCAATGGGCTTGCGTTTGATGCGGCGAACAATCTCTTCGTGTTGAGCCCTAGCGGCGAGTACCACGTCGGCGGCACGATACTAAAGTTCAGTCCGGACGGAACCCGAAGCACGTTTGCTACCGGCGTGGGTCTTCCTTGCAGCCTGGCAATCGACCCGTCAGGCAACCTCTTCGTCTCCGATTGGGACACCGGCTCGATCTATAAACTCACTCCAAAGGGAGAGAAAAGTACTTTCGCTACTACGGAGATCGCGGCTAAGAACCTGGCTTGTGACCAGCCAGGCAATCTTTTTGTCGGAGTTCCACTGAAGCGCAGTATCTTCAAATACGAACCTGGCGGGGCTAAGAGCGACTTTGCTACGAATATAATCGTAAACACACTGGCTGTTGATAAGGCAGGTAACGTTTATGTCGGTGATACGGGAAACACGATTTTCAAATTTACATCTGCTGGTATTAAAAGCGATTTCGCTAAAGTAACAACGTCGCCCCGCAGCTTTGCCTTTGATGCGTCGGGCGACCTGTTCGTCGCGGAAAGCTTTAGCGGAGCCATTTTGAAATTCGCTCCCGATGGTGCCCAGAGTGCGTTCCTAGCCGGTCGGCCTCCACCCGAGCCCGAGGAGGAGGAGGCAGAATCCGAAACTGATTCCTCGACCGGCCTCCCGGAAAAATACGCAAAGAATTATCTCATCGCCCGTAGCACGATCTCGCCGAACAAAAAGTTCGCAGTGATTTACCCTACCGACGATTACTACCAGTCAGCTGATAATGCGAAGGATTACGTGGTTACCTTGCAGCCGTTCAGTATTCTCGGGGCACTGCAAGCAGAGGAGCCCTACTTTCAACACCAAAGCCACGGCGGTATCAGTGCCGAATGGTCGGATGACAGCTCGGCCGCACTCATCACGCTCGACGGGAAGTGGGGTCCGCGAGACGTCTTTCTCGTAGAATTTCATAATGGTAAGCCAAGTCGGATGACGAACATCCAACGCAAAGTACGTGATCTACTGCCACCTGACTGTCGCCAAGCCATTTTCATCGAGGACACGACGTTCCAGCTTGAGGGCACCACCCGGGTTGCTATTGATGCTAACGTAAACACCAGTCCGAACGATCTAGGGTTGAGCCCTGACACGTGGCGTGGGCATGTTGAAGCGACCTGGGACGTCAAACAAGCAAGGTTTACATCCAAGGAAGTTTCGGGTCGGAAGCGCGGTGCCGACGCGTATCGCAACCGCGGCCAATCTGCTGCCGAAGAGAAACAATCCAGCCCGGCGGAAGATGTACAGAACGCTATTGGGTTGACCTCAAAAGGTTGGGATTACTACTTATCCCTGGCTTGGTATCACCTCTTCGATCGAAACCCCCGTGAGGCGATAGCAGCGTCTCTCAAGGCTTTGGAACTTTCCCCGCATAACGCGGCGATGATCAAGGTCACTCTCGCCCACAGTTATCTCTTCGATAACCAATTCGACAAAGCGAAGGCTATCTATTTGGAAAACAAAAATGCCAAGCTTCACGACGACGACCGAACCTTCCGCCAGGCTGTGCTGGACGATTTCAAGGAACTCGAAGAAGCAGGCATCACTCACCCCGACATGGAGAAAATTAAAGCGTTGCTCACCACCGAAACAGGGGCGCGATGAGCATGTCCAAGCACCTCGCTAATAGGACCAAGTCGCGACGAGCTAAATAACCGGCGCGTTAATATCTGGCCTGGATGAGCAGGGTCGGTCGTCCCGAGACCGTTTCGCACCATGCCGTTGCGCGATGATCGCTTCTTTCCCACGCGCGTTTCCGCGGATCTTTTTTCCATTCCTTGCCGGCAGAATTTCCCTGGAGAAAGAGAGGAAGCTAGCCTCTGAACAACTTCAGGTGGGACTGGATGAAGGGCTTGGCTGCGGCGAGGCGGGTTTAGTCTTGGCTTTTCCCCGGATTTTTGCGGCTCGCTGCCGAAGCGGGTCGGCCTTTGCCTTGTCACCCATTACTTCGTAAAGCTTGGCGAGATCGTTAACACAAGTAGCGGTCTCAGAATGTTCCGGGCCCCTAGCTTTTTCGGTGACCTCCACCGCGCGCAGCGCGTACGATTCGGCCTTCTTGTATTCGCCTTTTTCACGATAGAGGACACCGAGATTGTCGAGAGCTGCGCCGGTCTTGTAGTGATTTGGTCCGAGTCCGTCCTCAAAAAGCTTTAATCCCTTCTGAAACATCGGTTCGGCTTTGTCGTATTCACCCATGCCTTCATAAATCGCGGCCAGGTTATTGTACGCGGTCGCCGTCATCTGGTGCTTCGGTCCGAATTTCTTTTCCGAAAGGTGCAAGGCCTGTTCAGCCAGCGGCTCGGCCTTGGCGTAATCTTTTTCGAGCCGATACAGGTCTGCCAAACCACCGATGCTCGAGACCAGGTCGGGATTGTTTGGTCCCAAAGCTTTTTGGCGAATCTTTAAAGCCCGCTGATAATAAGGCTCGGCTTTCTTGTAGTCGTCCATCATCTGGTAAAGCACTCCGAGGTTGTTAAGACAAGTAGCTGTGTTTGGGTGATCGGGACCGGCGGTTTGTTCGGTAATTTTAAGGGAGCGCTGATAAAGTGGTTCAGCCTTGGCGTAGTCGCCTGCGTCCATATAAACCCAGGCCAGATTATTAATGCTTTCTCCAGTCGCGGGATTGTTAGGGCCAAAAATTTTCTCGCGCGCCTCGAATGCCTGTTTAAAAAACGATTCGGCCTTTACCAGATCGCCCTGATCAAGGTAAATCGCCCCCAGATTATTTTGGACGTTTGCGGTGTGAGGATTTTCCGCTCCGTACGCTTTTTCGTAGATCTTCAATGCGCGCTGATCCATCGGCTCAGCCTTCGCATAGTTGCCTTGGTGATAATAGAGTGTGCCCAGGTTGCTCAGACTGTTTGCGACCTGAGGGTTGTCGGGCCCAAGCGTTTCCTCGCGGACTTTCAAGACTCGTACATATAACGGTTCCGCCTTCGCCGAATCCCCTTTGTCCTGATAGAGCAGAGCGAGGTTGCTCATGCCTGACAGGGTGTTCGGATGCTTCGAACCAAGTTTGTTCTCCCAAATCTTTATTGCCCGCTTGTAGAGCGGCTCCGCTTTTGCGTAGTCGCCGCTTTCCCGATAAGCCTCTGCGAGATTGTTGAGACTAATCGCGGTATATGGATGGTCCGGACCAAGTGCTTTCTCTCGGATCTTTAACGCGCGTTGGTAAAGCGGCAAGGCTTTGGCCTGGTCGTTCATCGAGTTGTACAAGAACGCGAGATCGTTTAAGCTGTCCGCGGTCTCCGAATGTTCCGGGCCGTAATTTTTCTCGCAATACTTCAACACTTGCTCGGCGATTGGTATTGCTTCCCGAAACTTGCCCGCGCTGCGCAGCTCCTCAATTTTCTGAACCATTTCACGAACGTCAGACGTTTCCTGGCCTGGAGCAGAACTGAAACATACCGCAACCGCGCAAAGAAATGCCATGCGACGCAGCCAGCGATTAATCAGTCGCTGGACCCTGGGAAGGTTTTCGACCAGCTTTTTCATGATTCGAGAGTGGGGTATAACAGCACTCAATTGCAAGCAAACTCTGCCGGTAGGCATGGAGGCGCGCTAGGACCTTTCAGCCGCTGAATTCCATTGTGTTGGCTCCTTGTCCTACCTATCATCCCGAGACAATGACCCTACGCGTTTATATCTTTGGTATCGCCTGGATGCTAATTGCTGCGCGATTTGGCAATGACAGACTTGCTGCTGCGGCCGAACCCTCGGTGCAGCCGGACCGGCCCTGGGTTGAGATAGGATCGGAGAAAGCCGTCATTGCTCGTGATTCAAAATCCGCGGATGGTCGCAATGCCCTGGCTTGGACAGTTGATAGCAGTGAGTCGATCGATTGGTCGCTGCTGGAAAAAGATCCCAATCGTTTCTATGAACAATACGAGGTAAAGGCGATCTGGGTCATCAATCTCGCCGACAAAAAGAAAGTAGGCGCGATAGGGGACACCGGAGGCTATATCCGGCCGGGCAGTCATCGGACATTGAGCGTTGCCTGGGGGCCGATCGAGAACGGAAGACGGTTTGCCCTGGCTGCCTATCAGTGGAAATGGGGCACCGATACTTTGCTTCTTCTGGACGTGGGCCAAGATGACTGTCGATCCGCCCAGATCGGGCCTGTTTTGGATAAGGCTATCGAGGCGCCGATCAAACGTGCTAACTCCCGGAAGCGAGGGCCGTTCGATTCTACGTATCTACTTACCGGCCTGCCGGAACTTGGAAAGAAAACCGGCTTTTCCAGCGCGAGCACAGTTGGTCTCCCGTTTGTCACCAAGGATCGCGAGCAAGATGCTTCGATCAGCGAAGGCATTCTCTCGCTCAAGCTCTCGCGCACCGGCGAAGGTCCCGCTGCCAGTGTCGTTAGGCTTACTCCGGGACCGTTGCCGGACGATCCCTTTTCCGAGTCAGCACGACTCGCCAAAGTCGACCGCGAATTGAATGCGGTCTATTCGGCGTTACTCAAGCGCCTCAACCCGCCGGCGCAACAGACGCTTAGGACCGAGCAGCGCGCCTGGGTTGAACAACGTGACCGGCAAGCAGACGAAGCCGTGCACAACAAAAGCGACAGCGAGAACGCGCGCATCGTTCGTGACCATCTTCTGCGCCAGCTTACCGAGCAACGCTCCGCCGAGCTGCGGAAACGGGAAGCGCAAGCGCAGTAGAGTTAAGCTGCGCAGTCAATATGCATCGGATGCCGGAGAAAGAATCGAAACGAGGATGAGACAACAATGAAATCATTCTTCACCTTCGCCATAATAATCGGCTGCGGTCTTTCTACTCTTGCCGCGGATGAAGAACCGGAAGCAGCAGGCGAAAATTCGTCAACGGGATTGCCGGATGCTTATGCCAAGAACTATTTGATCGCCGCCAATACGATTTCGCCGGACAAGAAGTTCGCTGTCATTTACCCAACGTTAGAAGCAGAAGAAGCTGCGAATGACGCGAACCATCCGGAGCGGATCAAAGACTATATCGTCGCGTTGCAGCCGTTTACCCAGCTGGGCGAGTTACAAACGAAATATCCTTACTTCCAAAATCAGAATCATGGTGGGATCAGCGCGGAATGGTCGGACGACAGCTCGGTCGCCCTGATTACGCTCCATGGTAAATGGGGACCGCATGAGGTGTGTTTGCTGGAATTTCACGACGGTAAGCTAGCTCGAACGACGAACATTCTCGCGAAGGCGCACGATCTATTGTTGCCGAGCTACCGCAAATCAAAGGCTAACCCGTACAACGATAATTTCGACTTCATTTTTGGTGGCGAGGATGGTCCGGGGTTCAAGCTCGACGGCGCCAATCGCGTGATCATCGATGGCGATGCGACGACTGATCCGAAGGGACTCTCCGACCACAGATGGTCGGCGCAGCTAAAGGCAGTCTGGGATGTTTCGCAGGGAAAATTTACCTCGCAGAAAATCACAAGAGAGTGACTAACATCTCAGGGCGTCTCGTGTCTTAACAATTCGCGCCGACTGTTCTGGGCATAACCGCAGCGCGCTTCACACACCACACGCGACGGAAAGCAACTCCTCAATCTTTTTTGGATCGCACCGATAAATTGTGGTGGCTCCTCCTTCATAGTAATCAGAGCGAACGACGATCTCCATCTTCCCGTCGCCGTCGAGATCTAGCACAGCGATCACTTTGTAAGCGTTCGGCGCGTCGAAGCGCCCCTCTTCTTCTGCGGCCTTCGGATAAGCCTTGGGATAAAATTCTCCTTCAATCAATTGCGTTTCCACTTTTCCAGCGATCTGTCGGCGCAACAGCACCATCGAGTAACTCGCGGCTGGCGATCGCATCGGCGCGCCATCGTCTTTTTCAAAATAATTGGTTGCGCTGATTAACACTTCTTCTTCGCCGTCACCATCCAGATCAACTCGCAGGATGCTTTCGATCTTTACTTTCGGTTCATCGATTCCTTTTGTTTTTAGAAAATCGCGCGCCGCATCGACATAAACTTGCTGAGTTGCGTCGAGAATCTGCACCTTTCGCGGCAACGCATTCCACGGTGCAGCCAATGCGATCACGCCCTTCTCCGGCGTTGACGAAAGCGAAACCGTCAGCACGTCTGAACATACCTCTTCTTCTGACGGTTTCGGTTTGCCTCCCTTGGCTTCACCCAATGATTGGGTCAATCCGTAAACGTGGTACGTCGTTTCACCCCGTAGCGCCTTGGCCGCTTCTTCCGATTTGATCCATTTACTGTTGATTGTCGCGCCGAACAGATACCCGCTTTGGACTTCCACAATTGGGTGCACGTCTGCTTTGGCAACGAGAAACGGATTCGCCACCATCACTGACGCCGCATACGAGATCGACATCGTCGCAAGTCTGACGCCCTGGGAGATTTTCACGAACCGATCCTATCAGGAGATTGCTTGACACTGCACGCAGGAATTTCTGAACCTGCTCTTTATGAGACGACGGATCGGCAGCGCCTTGTGCCTGGCGCTATTTTTCGTCTGTGCGTCGGTGCTCGCAGAGGATATCCTAACTGCGCAAAAAATTACTAATTTCTCACCGGACAAAAAATTCGCGGTGCGGATTGGCTACGATCCGAGTCTGCTTCCTGAAGGCGGAGACGAGATTCCTCCCGACGCGACGCGAAAACTCGAACTGATTGCGATGCCCGGCGATGAAGTCGTGTTGGACTTCAGCGAGGAGGAAGGCGGTCTAAAAGGAAAAGTCATATGGTCTCAGGACTCGAAATGGTTCGCCTATGCTTTGTCGCTTGGTCAGCGGGTCACCGAGACTCGCGTCTGCCACCGTTCGGGTGATCGCTTCGAAAAGCTCAAGACCGAATATCTCGGAGTCGATTCGGATGGCGATGTTCGGAATGAGTACGTTACCCCGTTACGCTGGGTGAAACCGGGGACGTTGACGCTCGAGCAATTCTCAATTTTCCGCGGCGGCGCAGGTGACGCGAGGATTCAGTTCACGGTCCGATTCGACGAACACGGAAAATTTCACGTCATTAGCAAAAAGAAAATCAGAGAAGGAAACGAATAAGATAAACGGATAGCGTATGAGATTTTCATCCACTACCTCTTCAAGCACGCCTCTCCTTGATCGCCTGTAAAATTCCTGCAATCGCTTCCGCACGGGGTTTGGCGCCGAGATTGCCTTTGCCGTGGACACGGACACTCACGGCGTCGGCTTCCATGTCGCGTTTTCCGATCACGAACATGGTGTGGACTTTCATTTGCTCGGCGCGCTGGATTTTGCCGTTGATCTTGTCGCTGCTTTCGTCGATTTCTGCGCGGACTTGCTGGGCGCGCAGTTCGTTTAGAATCGATCGCGCGTAATCCATTAGCTTCGGATCGTCGCCGATGGTGAGAATGCGCACTTGTTCCGGCGAGAGCCACAGCGGGAAATTGCCGGCGTAATGTTCAATCAAAAATCCAATGAAACGCTCGTGTGTACCGAGCGGCGCGCGATGAATGCAGATCGGAATCTTGTCAGTATTGTCGCGGTCCTTGTAGCGAAGATCAAAACTGCGCGGTTGCGCGAAATCGACCTGATTGGTCGCGATGGAAAACTCACGTCCGATCACGCTCCACGCTTGCACGTCGATCTTCGGTCCGTAAAACGCGGCCTCGTTCGGCACTTCGACATAATTAATTCCAGAATTCTTTAAGACGTTGCGCGTCATCTCCTCGGTCTTTTGCCAAAGCTCCGGTTCATCGACAAATTTCTGGCCAAGCTTCGAAGGATCGTGGGTCGAGAAGCGCATCAGATATTTGTCGATCCCGAACAACTTGAAATAATTCAGATACATCTCGTTCACGGCGTTGAACTCCGTCTCGAACTGATCCGGCGTCATGTAGAGATGGGCGTCGTTCATCTGCAGCGAACGCACCCGCATAAGTCCGAACAACTCGCCGCTTTTCTCATAGCGATAATCCGTCCCATACTCCGCCAGCCGCAACGGCAGCTCGCGATAGCTGCGAGGCAGCGCTGCAAACAACTTGTGGTGATGCGGACAGTTCATCGCCTTGAGGTAGTACCGATCACCAATAGAGGCCGCGAATTGCTTTAACTCTCTTAGCTTCGCTTCGTCCGCTCGCTCTGAGCCTCGAACCAACTCAAGTTTGGTAAATAAGTTGTCCCTCGTGGCAGGGTCGGAAAGATTTTGTGACTTCGCCTCGTCGAGAACTCCTTCCCAAACCTCTCCGCAATAATTTTCGAAGTGAGCGATGAGCGCATTCGCTTTTTCAAGCCGCTCCTTATCCTTGTCTTCGACTAGAGTCATCGGCGGGAACATCGATTCAACGTAGTAGGGGACGTGACCGCTCTTTTTGTACAAGCTCTCGCGCGCGATGTGCGGAGTGCGGACACGTTGATAACCGGCGGCAAACTCGGTTTCTTTAGCGAGCTTTTCCAGCTCGTCGGCGATCACTGCGCCACGCGGCAGGAACATCGGCAGACCCGGGCCGACATCGTCGTCAAAAACGAATAGCTCGAGCTCCTTGCCGAGCTTGCGGTGATCGCGCTTCTTGGCTTCCTCGAGCATGGCAAAGTAGTCATCGAGTTCCTTTTTCGTTTTGAACGCGGTGCCGTAAATGCGTTGCAGTTGCGGATTCTTTTCGTCGCCTTTGTAGTAGGCGCTCGCCACGTTGGTGAGCTTGAAAGCGCCGATATTTCCTGTGCGCATGACGTGCGGGCCGGCACACAGATCGATGAAATCACCGCTGCGGTAGAGCGAGATTTTTTCGTCGGCCGGAATATTCTCGATGATGTCGAGCTTGAATTTGCTGGGTTCAGGTCGCTCGCCTAGCCCCGCGAGTCGCCCTTGCTTCCCAAGCGCCAGCGCTTCATCGCGCGAAACTTCAATCCGCTCGAATGGATGGTTCGCTTTGATCTCCTTTTTCATCTCCGCCTCGATCTTTTCGAAATCGTCGGGCGAAATGCGGTGAGGGAGATCGACATCGTAGTAAAAACCGTTTTCCACCGGTGGCCCGGCGGCGAACTGCGCTTCCGGCCAGATTTTCAGAATCGCCGTCGCAAGTACGTGCGACGCCGAGTGACGAAGCCGCTCCAAGTCAGTCATCGTCGCACGTTGTTCTAATGTTTTTCGTTCATCAGACATGGTCGAAGTCGCCTGAAATTAACCACGAAGGACACGAAGGACACAAAGAATTTGCTGTAGTCACTTCGCTGCTTGATTATTGCGCAACTTTTTGTTTGTATCGCCGCGTGCCTGCGCTTGATGACGGACCGTCGCGGCGTGCGATTGGTCAAAGTACTCAAGACGGCGCCGTTGCATTTTTTACCACGCACTGGAGTGTGGTGCTGGAAGCGCAAGGCCCAACACCTGCAGCGCAGGCGGCGCTGGAAAAGCTTTGTCGAACCTACTGGTGGCCTCTGTACGGCTTCGTCAGACGCGAAGGCTATAAGCCAGAGGAAGCACAGGATCTCACTCAAGCTTTTTTTGCGCGGCTGCTCGAGCGGAAGGACCTAGAAACTGTCAGCCAGGAGAAGGGACGTTTGCGTTCTTATCTGCTGGCGTCGCTCAAGAATTTTCTCTCCAAGGCGCGGTATCGCGAACTGACGCTCAAACGAGGAGAAGGCCGGGCTCTGGTTTCGCTGGATGAGTTGCTCGCGCGCGAGCGGACGGACCAGGAGCCGGCGCATAAATTGAGTGCTGATCGCATTTACGAGCGTCGTTGGGCATTAACATTATTGGAGCAAGTGCTCACCCGGCTTAGAGCCGAATATGAAGCCGCTGGCAAACTGCCGTTATTCGATCGCTTGAAAGAATTGCTCGCCAGGGAATCCGGCCAGCCTTCGCAGGCTGGGATAGCCGCCGAAATGCAAATGACCGAAAACGCCGTGAAACAAGCGTTTCACCGCATGCGCCATCGCTACCGCCAGTTGTTGCAAGAAGAGATTGCCCACACGGTCGCGGTGCCGGACGACGTCGAGGATGAGCTGCGACATTTCATCGCCGTATTGCAAACGTAACCTGTGAAAGAATTTCCGGCAGTACAAGTGGAGACGATCAATCGGCCGGAAAACGGGATGACAAATGCCACCAGAGTTTGTGCAGAATGCGGGGCCACTGTGTTCGCGGATGCGCCGCAGGGAGTTTGTAGCGTGTGCCTGTTTCGGACTGGTCTCGCCTCACTCGACAGCGAAAATAACGAGGCGTTTGAACCAACGATTGCGCGGATGTTGAAAGATTTCGGCGATTACGAATTACTCGAAGAAATCGGACGCGGTGGCCAGGGCGTGGTTTATCGGGCACGGCAAAAAAGTCTCAACCGGATCGTGGCGCTCAAAGTGATTGGCCTCGCTCACTGGGCGACAGAAGCACACGTGAAGCGTTTTCGTCTCGAAGCAAAAGCCGCGGCCAGCCTGAACCATCCGTGCATTGTCCCGATTTACGAGGTCGGAGAGCGCGACGGCGCTTGTTACTTCAGCATGGGACTGGTGGAGGGCGGCCAACTCGATGCCGTCGCGAAGCGCGAACCGATACAGATCCGTCACGCAGCGGAACTGATCGCCAAGCTGGCCCGCACCGTTTCATATGCGCATGAGCACGGCATTCTGCATCGAGACATTAAACCTGGAAACATTCTGCTGGATGCAAAAGGCGAACCGCATCTCACCGATTTTGGGCTGGCCCGGCTGGTCGAAACGGAGAGTACCGTCACGCGCACGCTGGAAGTTTTGGGCACTCCCAGCTACATGGCGCCGGAACAAGCGGTGGGAAATAACGCGGGTGTCACTAGCGCCACGGATATCTACGGACTTGGCGCAGTCCTTTACCAATTGCTCACCGGCCATCCGCCTTTCGCCGGAGGCACGACCTATGAAACGGTCCGATTGGTTTTGAACACCGAGCCGCGGCAACCGCGCGTCATAAATCCGAAAGTAGATCGAGATCTCTCCACGATCTGCCTCAAGTGTCTCGAGAAAGATCCGCAGCGCCGTTACTCTTCGGCCCTCGCGCTCGCCGAAGATCTTGAACGCTGGTTAAAGCACGAGCCGATCCGCGCCCGGCGCACGGGAATCTTCACCCGAGGAAGGAAATGGGTGCGGCGGAATCCAGCTACGGCCGTTTCGATAGCGGCGCTGGCTGCGCTCGTAGTAGCGGTGGGCGTGGCTATCTGGAAAAGCGATTTATTCCGTTCTCCCCCGACTACTGGCATCGCGGTGCTGCCCTTTGAAAATCTGAGTGAAAATAAAGACGACGCGTTTCTTGCCGATGGCGTCCAGGACGACGTTTTGACCAAGCTGGCGAAGATTGCCGGTCTCAAGGTGATCAGCCGGACGAGCGTCATGGAATATCGCGGCGCTCGGAACATTCGTCAGATCGGTGATGCGCTTCGTGTCTCTCACGTGCTGGAGGGAAGCGTGCGCAGGAACGCGGGCAGGATTCATTTCAATGCCCAGTTAATCGACACACGCACCGACACGCATGTCTGGGCGGAGGAATATGACCGTGATATCAATGACATGTTTGCAATTCAGAGCGAGGTCGCGCAAAAGGTCGCGGAGCAGCTTCACACCAAAATCTCACTCGCCGAAAAATCGGCGATTGAGCGGGCCCCAACGGGCGACATCGCCGCGTTCGATCTCTACACTCGCGCCAAAAATGTTCTGGCAATCAGAAACGCGAAGGCGAATTTGCTGGAGGCGGCTGATCTGCTGAACCAGGCTGTCGCGCGCGACCCATCGTTTTTCCAAGCATATTGCCAACTTGCTCACACTCACGACCGCCTCTACTTCCTGGGCTACGACCATACTCCCGCGCGCCTTGCCTTGGCGGAAGCGGCTTTGCAAGCAGCGTTTCACCTACGTCCCGATGCAGGCGAAGCACACCTCGCACGAGCGCAAAATCTTTATCGAGGGTACCTCGATTATGATGGCGCTTTGGCCGAGCTGGAAATTGCCGGACAAACCCTGCCTAACGATCCCGGGGTTTTCGGGTTAAGAGGTTATATCCAGCGGCGCCAAGGTAAACAAGAAGAGGCATTACGTAGCCTCGAGCGCGCAATTGATCTTGACCCGCGCAACACTTTTACGCTGCAGCAGACTGCACTGAGCTACCATCATCTCCGCCGCTACGTTGAAGAAAAAGCGGTATTGGATCGCGCGTTGGCCATCGCGCCGGACGATGTCGATACCAAAGTAGCGCGCGCGTCCGTCGACTTCCATTGGAAAGCCGATACCCGCCCATTGCATCAAATACTCGATTCAATTCGTGCGACAAATCCCGCTGCCACGCAAAGTATCGCCGATGGTTGGCTTATTTGCGCACTAGCCGAGCGCGACGCCGCTGCCGCAAAAAATGCCCAGACCGCAGCAGGTGAAAATCCGCCCTTAACCGACGAGGCTGTTAATTTCAATCGGCCATTCATAGAAGGCATTATCGCTCGCATGACGAAAGACAATGAGAAAGCACGTGCCGCTTTCACTGCAGCGCGCGCGGAGCAGCAGAAGATCATTCAAGCTCAGCCAAGCTACGGCCCGCCGCTCTGCGTGCTTGGTCTGATCGACGCCGCTCTTGGGCGCAAAGAGGAGGCATTGCGCGAAGGCCGGCGTGCAGTCGAGCTTCTTCCGGTAGAAAAAGATGCGATTAATGGCATTGCTATGATCAAATATTTGGCGATGATCGCCGCGTGGGTTGGCGATAAAGATCTCGCGTGCGAACAGCTTGCTGTCGCCATCCGTCCCCCGAGCCGCCTCACCTATGGCCAATTGAAACTTCTGCCGTTTTGGGATCCGTTGCGGGGAGACCCGTGCTTTGAAAAAATCGTCGCCTCCCTCGCGCCGAAGGAGTAGCGCGCGCGTCTCGCTCGCACGTTGGTTGAACCCATCGGCTTTCCCGTCCACGCACGTCGCTCACGCGACCGCGTGTTCTAATTCGTCGGCAGGATAGGCTGCTGTGCGAAGCCGCTACACGGCCTGAGAGAGTTTCGCCCTATCGGCAAGAAATGATGTAGCTCACCGCTGATTTTTCGAGCCGGTGTGTCAATCAGTGTTCATCTGTGCCCGAAGATTTCCGCATTTTCCGCGTAACCTCAGGCCGAATTTCCGGCTGTACATCTGTAACCGTAACCACACAAACGTGCTAACAACAATTCAGCCTCAACAAAGAAAGGAAGAACCATGAATCCACTGCCTCAGTTCAAAAAAATATCAATTCTACCACTTCTTATCACATTGGCGCTCGTCGCGCTTGCGTCGCTCCCAGTCGCGCGCGCGGACGCTGTGACCGACTGGAACCTAATTG
>Ga0193735_1000096_pt1 | contig 27628 bp, 24 predicted proteins | sample U1m2metaG_FD_145080 | JGI IMG/M metagenome (GOLD analysis project Ga0193735, IMG submission 145080) | Soil microbial communities from a riparian zone of the East river system, Colorado, United States - U1m2 | ecosystem: Environmental > Terrestrial > Soil > Riparian zone | place: USA: East River... | reverse complement strand
TCATCGCCTGGGACGCCACTACCGGCAAGAAGATCTGGGGAATCAAGGAGCCCTATCCTGTATGGGGTGGCGCTCTCGCGACCGCGGGCGGCGTCGTATTCTACGGAACGCTCGACGGCTGGTTCAAAGCGGTCGACGCCCGCAACGGCAAGGTGCTCTGGCAGTTCAAGGTGGGCTCAGGTGTAGTCGGGAATCCAATAACGTACACCGGTCCTGATGGAAAGCAGTATGTGGCGATTTATGCAGGAATAGGTGGAGACATGGGACTTCTCATTGCCGGAGATGTCGCGGCCAATCTTCCTTACGATGTTCGCGAGCGGGGAACGACTCTGCCCGACATTGCTCGGTGGACGAGCTGGGGCGGCGAGCTATTCGTGTTTTCGCTGTGAGGGTGGAGGATTCGTGTTGACACACGATCAGACGCGAGGCGCGTTTCTACTGCTAGGTGCGTTGTGTGTGACCATCGCGTGCCGCAATGACAACGCGGGCACAGTTGGAGACACCTCAGCGGTTGGCGCATCGGCATCTTCGACGTCGCCGGAGCAGAGTGCAACGAGTCATCTTCTGGTTGCGGGAGACAGCCTGCGCTTCATCGAACACCCCGAGATTCTGCCGGCTGGATTTCCATTGCAGGTAAAGCCACTGCCGATAAAAAATCCTTACGAGGGGAACAAGCAGGCGATCGCTACCGGCGCGCAACTATTCGTGGGATATAATTGCCTCGACTGTCATGGAGCGGATGGATCCGGCGCAATGGGACCCACCTTTCAGGACGGACGCTGGCATTTCGGTGGATCAGCCGGTGAGGTGTTCGAATCGATCTATCAAGGAAGGCCCGACGGGATGCCGGCGTGGGGAGGGCGCATCACCAACGATCAGATCTGGATGCTTACCGCGTACGTACGCTCGCTATCATCCAAGGATCTGAGTACGGAAAACTTCACCGGTAAAACGGTAGAACGTACCGGTCACTGAGTTCCGGTGGCTGACTTCTTGACAGGTAAGGTGGGTGCAGGAGAAGGGGCAGCGAAAATTAGGAGAAGGAAACTGAGGGACATCGTATGATCAGCAGAATCTGGCACGGCTGGACAACAATGGAGAACGCGGACAAGTACGAGTCACTGCTTCGCGCGGAGGTTCTACCCGGGATTCATCGCATTACGGGCTACAACGGCGCCTACCTGTTGCGACGTGAGGCCGCCAACAACGAGATCGAATTCGTTACGATCACCCAGTTCACCGACATAGTCGCGGTGAGGGCATTCGCGGGTAAGGACTACGGGCGGGCGGTGATCGAGCCTGGAGCCGCAAAACTCCTTTCTCACTTCGATAAACGCTCTGCTCATTACGAGACGCTGCTCACGCCGGCGGATGTAAGAGCGCTGTCTCTGCGCATCAGCGGGAGACACAGAGTAGTCTAGCGCCTGTGTCGGCTAGGATGAGGGCGGTGCCGGCGGCACTCCTCCAAAGGCATTGATGATTGCGAGACCCATGTTGGCGAGCGTGAGCTGAGGCTCGTTGTCCAGGATCCAGCGCTGATCCTTGTTTTCCTTGGTCATCACACAGGCCACGACGCGGTTGCGAAGGTACCATAGCGTACACTCGGTTCGAACCGCATCTGTCTCGCCATCCTTGTGCGCGGCGCGAGCGCCCTCGACGTAGCGCTGGAGCATGAAGTCGGTGGTGTTGTGCTCCAGAATATCGAGCATTGCTGAATCAGCGGCAGGATTTACCGCCTTGCCCTGTGCCATGAGCTCGAACAGATGCGCCATCTCGTTCGGAGTGGTCACGCCCAGCCCGTACTTCACCGAGCTGTCCATCGCGACGCTCGAGTTGCGGAGAAAGCTCTTCGAATGGACGCGGGTGTGCTGGAGACCGAGCGAATCCATCTTGGCCCAGACGCGACGGATGATGATGCGATCCAGAAGCAGATTAGTCGCCGTATTGTCGCTGATTGTGGACATGAGCCACGCCGCGTCGTGAACAGTGAGCACCGTCCCGTTGTGCAGGAACTGGATGATCCCCGAGCCCGGCACCTGATCGATCTTGAGCACGGTCAACGGATCATCGAGCGCTAGCTGGCCCTTTGCCACCAGATCGTACACGGTGACGAGAATCGCAACCTTGATCAGGCTGGCGGTGGGAAATGTCTCGTCTCCACGCCTGTTGATGCGCGCCCCCGTCTCGAGATCGATGACGCTGTAGCCGACAACGCCGTGATGCGCATCCGCGATCGAATCGAGCTTCCTGCGAAGAGCGGCAGTGTCGGCCCGAACGATCTGCGGTCGACCCGTTCCTGCCCGGCCAACACCAGTCGCGGCGCAGGCGATGACGCCCGCGAGAAGGATCGCTGCGTAGGTGGCAACGACACGTGGTGTGCGGGAATGAGCCATTGGTCCGTGTTTCTAGTTCGAGGTTGACGCCGCAGTGGCGACAGAACCTTCAGGATCGAGCGTCTTCAGCACGTCACGCCACGCGAACTTCTTCCCGCTTCCCCTCACCCAGTAATCCATCCACGCCATCTCCGCGACCGACTTGAGAAGCTGATTGCGGGGATCCGGGATTCCATGGGTGTTGCCGGGATAGACGTACAGCTCGGTTGGAACTCCGAGGCGCTTGAGCGCCATGAACAATTCTTCCGATTGTGGGCGTGGCACCCGCGGATCTCCCTCAACGACGTGAATCATCGTCGGGGTCTTCGCGTTTCTGATGTACTTAAGTGGCGACTGATTCCAGTAGGCGTCGAAGTCGTCGTATGGCAGCTTGTTGCCCAGATAGAACTGCCGGTTTCTCTGCACATCGCTCTCGGCGTACATCGAGATCCAATTCGACGTTCCGGCTCCGGTGCTAATCGCCTTGAAGCGATTGGTGTGGGTGAGAATCCAGTTCGACCAGTGGCCCCCGGCGCTCCAACCCAGGACCCCCATCTTCGTGCTGTCGACGATTCCCTGCGAGATCAGGTAGTCGACGCCGGTCATGATGTCTTCGTACCCTTTCTGGAAATAATTGCCAACGATGTCGGTCTTGTGTTTCTCGCCGTAGTTCGTTGAGCCGCGATAGTTGGGCATCAACACCGCGTAACCGGCACCGGCGTACGTCTGTGCTCCGTAGCCACCGTTGAAACCGAGCACGTCTGCGGACGCGGGTCCCCCGTGAATCGCGACGATCAGTGGGTAGCGAGTGCCGGACTGATAACCAACGGGCTTGATGAGAATCCCACCAACCGTTTTCCCGTCGGTCGATTTCCAGTTGATCTCCTCTTCGTCGCCGAGGGCGAAGCCGCGGCTCTGCGGATTGGCGTCGGTGAGTTGGCGCCAGCTCGCGCGAACCGGGATCTGATCGACCGATGCGACCGTGAACAGCGTCGGAGGAGTGCGCGGATCGGCATAGTTGAGCAGCAACAACCTGGAATCGTCGTCCTCATTGGCGTTGAGTGTCGCGCGGACGTTCGACACCTGGCGAACCGTGTTCTTCTCTGTGTCGAGGGCGAGCAGCTGACTCGTCGCCTTGATCCCCTCGTTGAAGTAGATGGTCTTGCTATCCTTCGACCAGAAGCTGATCGAGACATCGCCGTCGAAGCTCTCACCCAGTTTCCTGAACTGCCCGCTCCGGCTGTCGACCCGTCTCAGGTAGACGCGATCGTTGGTCATGCTGTATTGCGTCATGTCGTCCGGCGCCGAGAAGGCGATCCATTTGCTGTCGGGCGAGAACTCGAGGTCGCTCTCGCCAACTTCGGTGTTGTTCGTCAACCGCTCGATGCCACCCGTCGAGGTATCGAGCAAATACAGATCGGAATAGATGTCCTGCTCGGTAATGTTCCGCATGTAGCGATTGGCCGAGGCCCCGTGGTAGCCGACCCAACGTCCATTGGGTGAGATGTTGAAATCGGTGACCGTAATGGTGGTGTCGCGTGTGAGCCTCGTCGCTCTCTTCGTGTCGACGTCGAGTGCCCACAGGCTGGAGAGAGGAGTCGCCATGTTCCGAATGGCGACGTTGAACTTCTTCTCCACACGAAGCTTCTCGTCCTTGTCGAGGGTGTCGGCGGTGACGAAATAGATGCGCCTACTGTCGGGGGACCATTTCCAGAGGCCTACACCCGCCTGCTGATGGGTGAGCTGAACCGGCTTAGCGGAATCGATTCCGGTGACGAGCAGCGCGTAGAGTTGTTCCTCCTCGGCTTTCCCGCTGCGGTATGCGAGCCACCTGCCATCCTTGCTGAACTCGAGCGTCGAAACGCCTTCTTTGGCGTCCGTAATCTTGCGAGCCTCCCCGCCGTCGGGGCGCATGATGTAGATCTGATTCTGGCTCGGCGCATTTCCGCCGCCAGCGGCCGGAGTTCCTCCCGCGGGCGCAGAAGGTGCATCCCGGTTCGAGAGGAAGACAAAGAATCTTCCGTCGCGCGACCAGCGAGGCGACGTTTCGTTCTTGTCCTTCGTGAAGGTCATCTGCCTCGTCGAAGGGAGTCCATCCTTGACCGAAACGAGGTAGATGTCGGTCTGACGCCTGGCTTGATTCCAGTCGGGGGTGGAGAGCGTGTAGAGCAGCCACTTCCCGTCTGGACTCGGTGTCGGTGATCCGACGTCCCGCTGGTACTGTCTGTCCAGGAAGGTGATTGGCCGGAGGGCGTCTGACGAACCCGCTTTCTGGGCCATTGCCGCGGCGGGTATCAGTGCGGCGATGAAGAGAGGATGGATGCGCATGATCGCGGTGGTGGAGAAGGATTTAGCGAAGAGCCTTGCTTGCCGAAAACCCGGAAAATTGCGGCAGGTAAATATAGGTTCCGAACCGCGTCAGGACTTCGAATCCGGGTCCAATGTGTTAAACCGGACGCTTCTCTCCCCGGTGACGGCATGCGAACGCAGCAGGAAAAAAATGGTGGTGTGTACGGTTTTTGCCGGACTCACCGACAAAACGAAATGCCGCGTCGATCATCGGAGCGGTGTTTTTTTCTTGGTCCCCGGATGGGGAGAGGGAGGAGAGGGACAATGTTGATTAATGGATCCAGACGTAGGTTCGCGACGTTCGCCATCGCCGTACTGGCGCTCACCGCGTGCAGCAAGAAGGAGAGCTCAAGCACGGATACGACCGCCGCATCGAGCACCGTTTCCGCCGATACGTCTGCCATGTCAGCCGCGCCAACAGCAGGTACCTGGACGGACGCCAACATCCTCGCGCTGCTCGATGAGGTAAACGCAGCCGACAGCGCGGCAGGCGCTGTCGCGGCAACAAAGGGGACAGCCGCCGCCGTCCGCGACTTCGGAAAGCGGATGATGCGCGATCATCATCAGCTTCGCGCGCAGGGTGAGGCGCTGGCGAAAAAGCTGAAGGTCACTCCGGCGGCTCCATCAGACGACCCAGTGACACCCGCCGCCCAGAAGGAGATGGACACGCTGAATTCGACCGCAAAAGGGAAGGATTTCGACCGGGCCTACATTGACGCCGAAGTTGATATGCACAAGTCGGTGCTCGATCTCGCCACCAAGGGGGCGGCGCAGACGCAGACGGCGGAGCTGAAGAACCTCATTCAGAAAGCCGCGCCTGTAATCCAGGGCCATCTCGATAAGGCTGAGGCGATTCAGAAGACCTTGAAGTAGACAGGTGCTCGAAGGCTTACATCATCGAAAAGGAAGCGAGTGAGAACAGCGATAGCCGTGCTGCAAGCAGTCGCGCAGACCATTCAGGCGACTGCTTCTCCCGGCAGCCAGCCCGGCGGGCCAGGCGGACCAAATGGTCCACCGCCGGGCTTCTCCATGACGGAAGCATTTTTCCAACTGGTGCAATTCGTCGGGTACTTCCTGGCGATCGGCGCGGTTGGATTCCGATTCGGAATCGTGAGGCAGATCCGCGGGATGTCCGAGGAGGCGAAATCAATCCTGCGTGCCGATAACGCCGCTCTGGTCGGCGTTCTCGGCCTCGTCCTTCTCGGGTTTGCCTTTCTTGGCGCCCCGTACATCGATTCGATTATGCATCACAAGACGTTCACCGAGTCGCTGCCCAAGAACCGTCTCCAATTCGAATTCAAGATGACGATGCTGGCTCTCGCGCTCGTGGGATTCCTTTTCGTTCGCGCCGCGTCATCAGTCGGCTGGGCATTCGCCGCGATCGGGATTCTCCTTGCTGCGCTCCAGCCCGTCTACACCGGGAAATTCAGCAGCAAAGTAAACGCGGTCCATATCTCTGCCGCGTCCACCTGGCTTGGGACGCTGCTCGTGCTGATGCTGATCGGAATCAGAGGAGTAACGAGGAGCAGCACATCCGGCACCCAACGCGCGGAACTGGTCGCCGATCTCGTGAATTCCTTTTCGCCTCTCGCGCTCGTGGCGTCCGCCATCGTTGCAATCACGGGCGCCACGACGGCCTGGCTGCATCTGAAGCGGATCTCGTCTCTCTGGACCACGAGCTACGGCATGGCGCTCGATGTCAAGCTCATTCTCGTGCTTATCGTCGTCATGCTCGGGGCGTGGAACTGGCGGCGCGTCCGTCCGTCGCTCGGCGCTGAAGGGTCGGAACAGACCATTCGCCGGTCCGCCCGGATGGAGCTCACGTTCGCCGCGCTCGTGCTGATCGTTACTTCGGTGCTTGTGAGCCTGCCGTCGCCGAGGTAGCCGGCCGCGCGGGAGCGTTCTTCACGTACTTGTCGAGCCAGCTGATGTACTCCCATAGCAGGTGGCGCTGCGTCTCGAGCGCGGTGTAACCGTGCGGCTCGAGCGGTAACTGGACGTAGCGAACATTGCCGCCATTCCCCTTGATCGCCGCGAAGAGGCGTTCGGATTGGATCGGGAAGGTTCCCGAATTGTCGTCGCGCTGTCCGTGAATTAGCAGCACCGGCTCGGTGATCTTATTCGCATAGTTGAATGGAGACATCGCGTTGTAGACTTCCGGCGCCTCCCAATATGTGCGTGGCTCGGACTGGAACCCGAATGGCGTGAGTGAGCGGTTGTAAGCGCCGCTCTCGGCTATTCCGGTGCGGAAGATGTGCGAGTGCGCGAGGAGGTTGACGGTCATGAAGGCGCCGTACGAGTGTCCGCCAATCCCAACGCGGTCGCGATCAGCGATGCCCATGTCCACGATCTTGTCGACGGCAGCCTGGGCGCTGGCGACGAGCTGCTCGATGTAGCTGTCGTTGGGCTCCCTTCCGTTGGCGCCCACGATGGGCATAGTGGGCCCATCGAGAACGCCGTAGCCGTGCATTAGTAGCATCAGATAGTTCTGCCGGCCAGGCCGCTTGAACTGATATGGAGATCCGGCGAGCTGCGAGGCGGCGTTCGCGGACTGGAATTCCCGCGGATACGCCCAGAAGAAGAAGGGAAGCCGTCCCTGCGACTTGTCGTAGCCCGGTGGCAGGTAAAGCGTCGCCGACAGCTTTACTCCATCGGGGCGCGTGTACGTTATCAACTCGCTCTTCACGTTCGCGAAGTACGGCGCGGGGTCGCCGAGCTTCGTGATCCGGGTCACCGATTTCTCCCGAAGATCACGGACAAAAATGTTCGGTGGATCGGTCGCCGACTCGCGCTGCGTGATAATGCGAGTTGCATCAGGATCGACAACCTGTAGAACCTGCTCGTAATTCGGAGCGGTCGATTGCCACAGTCTGTCCGATTTGCCCGTCGTCAGGTCGAAGCGATCGATGAATGGCCGGTCGCCCTCGGGGGAAGCACCCTCACCTCTCAGATAGAGGTATTTGCCATCGCTCGATCGGAGCGGGACAAAGCGATCGCTCGCTGGATCGAGCACGTACACCCAGCTCCCCGGATTGGAATACCGATCCTCGGCGCTTCGATCCCAAATCATTTTCGGGGTGCCGCCGCTCGGAGCGGAGGGATCGATCATCCAGACGCGCTGCCTAGCGCCACGCGAAAGCCGGTCGGTCAGGAACGCGATCCTGGGAGAAACCCACGTGATTCCTCCATAGCGGTATTCGGTCTGGACGAAGGGCGACACTGCTCCCGTGAATGGCGCCGACAGTAGAGAGACCTGATCGCGCTTCGGAACGGTGTTGCGGGGGTTTCCTTTGTCGAGCGCTTCGACCATCACCAGAGTAGCCGGAACATCGGGACGCCAGTTCACGATCCTGATTCCGGGCAGAACCGCATCGCGCGCGCTCGGAGCTTCCTCGGCAAGGTGGGTATTCCTGATCTCGCGCAAAATCTTGCCGTTCAGGTTCCAGACCTCGGTGCGCGAGGGGAAGACATCTATCGGGACCTGATAGGAATAGGGGCGCTGCACCGTTTCGACGAGCAGATAGTTCCCATCGGGCGACGGCGTCGCCCTGACGTGGATTCCCGGTGGTCCGATGGGTGTGATCTTCCCATCGAGAGCCACCAGAGAGAGCTGGTCGGCGAAATAGTAGTCGAAGAGAGCTTCGTCGGTCGGGCTCTGGAGCAGGTACTCGTAAGTGCGTGCTGGGGCGGAGCGTCCGTAGGATTCCTGTACGATGACGCCACTCGGGACTTCGGATGCCTTTGGTCCCGTGCCTCGGGCGGCGGGCCACAGTCTGCAGACGAAAGGCGCCTTTCCGTTGAGCCAGTTGCAGCCAGTATCATCGACGATATTTCCGCGCGCGGTGGTGAAGTTGAGCGTGGGAGGAGTCAGTCGTCGTGCAGTGGCATTGCCGACGTCGGCGACCCAGAGAGCTGTGCCCGCGGCGGTCGTCGTCGTGAATGCGAGATTCTTTCCATCACGGGACCAGTCGAGGTCGCGGATTCTTCCCGTCAATCCTGGCCCAGTGATGTGGCGGGTGCGCCCCGTGGCGGGATCCAGAAGGTCCACCGACATCGCGCCGTTCGAGACGGTCGAATAAGCGAGCTGGTCTCCGCCACTCGACCATGCTGTCGATCCAATGCGTCCACCGGCGGGCACCTGGAGCGTCCGCTCGATCTTTCCTTCAACGCTGCTCACCGTTCCGGACCGAACGCCGATGTTCTCGATTCGATAGTCAGGATTCGCCCTGATCTTGCTTCCCGCGAGGTAATAAGCCGAGTCGGCCATGTCGCTGATCGTAACCGTGCGTGGATCGCTCACCGTGACGAGAACCCACTGTCGGTTGGGGCTTATCGATGTGATGGGATTCGCGGGCGCTTCGAGAATCTTCACCAGATCAGCAGGTGGCGACTGGTAGGTCTGCTGAGCCCAGGCTGGAACGAGCGGCGCCAGCATCAGGCACGCCATCGACAGAACGCGACGATTCGAGAGTCTATTCATGGATGTGAATGGGTGGACGGGATCATGTCAGGCGAGTCACACTTGCTACTATAAATACTGGCTGCCTGGTTTGAGTGTTGGTCAACGTTTTTCGATCTGCATGTTGAGACTCCCGGCGGGACGGAGAGTGATCCTTGGCTCGATATCGGGAGGAGAGGTGCCGAGGTAGCGCAGCTTCCACTGCTGCGCAATCGTCGCGACGATCAGAATTCCCTCCATCCAGGCGAACTGCTCGCCGATGCAAATGCGCGTCCCGCCGCCAAAGGGAAAATAGGAAAACTTCGGACGCGTCGCCGCGACTTCCGGTAACCATCGATTGGGATCGAAACGCTCGGGCTCGGGGTGAAAACGCGGGTCACGGTGGGTGATGTACTGTGACATCAGCACCATCGAGCGCGCCGGAATGCGGTAGCCACCCGCCTCGAAGTCGTTGATCGCCCGCCGTCCCACCGCCCACGCCGGAGGATAGAGGCGCATGGACTCGGCGAGGATCATCCGCGTGTATGGGAGATTTGCCAGATCGTCGGGCTGCGGCAGGCGATGGTCGAGGGCATCGACTTCGCGATGGAAACGGGCCTCGATGTCGGGATGCTGTGAGAGCAGATACCACGTCCACGACAGCGCGTTGGCCGTCGTCTCGTGACCGGCGAGGAAAATCGTCATCGCCTCGTCGCGAATCTGCGTATCGGTCATCCCGCCACCGTCGCCTTCCGTATCCTGGGCGAGGAGCAGCATCGAGAGCAGATCTCCTTTGTCCTCGCCAGTCGTGCGGCGCTCGTCGATGATTCGGTAAATCGTTTCATCAAGGCGTGCACGTGCTGCCTCAAACCGCTTGATGTAGGGTAGCGGCAGCTTCTCCAGCAGCTCGCTGAACGGGAGAATGCCGATGTTGAATGCGTCGAACGTGGTCGTGAGGGCTTCCCCGATCTCGGCAGCTTCGTTCTCGACATCCGCACTGAAGAGCGTCTTCGCTACGATAGCGAGAGTGAGCTTCATCATCTCGTCGTGGACGTCGAGCGCGCCTCCGTCGGTCCACCTCGAGCGGGTCCGATCTGCGTACTCGACCATCGATCTTCCATAGGCGGCGATCCGATCACGGTGAAATGCCGGCTGCGCCAGGCGCCTCTGGCGGAGATGAAACTCCCCTTCGCTGGTGAGAAGTCCTTCACCCAAGACACGCTTGGCGCGCACGAGCGCGCGGCTCTTGATGAAGTTCTTCTGATTCGTGACCAGTACATCGCGGATCAGATCCGGATGGTTGAACAGGTAGATCCGTTCGTTGCCCACCTTGAAGAAGACGACGTCTCCGTATTTCTCCGCCGATTCCACCATGAACGGGAGCCGGCGTCGCGCGAACTGGATCAGCGTGTAACCGGGAAAGCGTGAGCGAGGCCCAGGCGGGGTCCGTTTATCTGGATGTATGCCGGTCATCGCGACCTGGAGTGGCGTGATTCCATCCATCGGACCGTGGCACCGCTGATAATGGAGCTGAGGGCGATCGTGGCGGTCACATCGCTCGTCCAGTGCTGGTCTTCGTATACACGATCCCAGGCCATGAGCGCGACGAGACTGGTGCAAAGAGCGGCAACAGAGCCCGATCGTGTCTGCATGGAGATTGCCTGCGCGATCGAGGTTATGTGCGCCACGTGGGCGGAAGGAAACGAATGCCAGTCACCGTTACCGGAAAAAGAACGAAAGCGATGAGAATTCCCCTCGACGTGTGGACGCTCGCGACCGACTACTGGCTTGAGTACCGACTCGACGACGTCGGACGCAATGTACGCCGCGGCGGTTTTGAGCGTTCCGTTCGCAAGCGACTCGTCGCGCGTCAGTAGAGCGGCGACATAGGTGAGCGCCATCCCCGGAACAAGAATGCGGGTGGTCCCAATGGGATTTACTGATTTCGCCACATGATCGAGAGATCGACTGTGAGTGTGAAGAGCCCACTCACGCATCTCCGGGTCGAGCGCCGTAGATGTAACGATTCCTACTGGTATGATCCATGCGCGCGCGGGTGAACTCTCACGAGCGGGCAGAGGCACCGAATCTTTCTGGGCGGTCGCGGTGTTTGAGATCAGGAGCAGCTGACTGATCGCGACCACGACGACATTCGAGCGCATGAATCAGAGTAGAAGCTGGAGAGTTTGGCGGCAAGGAGCATCCGCAAAGGTGAACTCGCCTTACAGGCCGTGCCGAACTGTGGACAGGCGCTCTTTGCTCATGGGCCTGATTGTCGCGCTGCTGGTTCCCGCTTTTGTGGCTCGAGCTCAAGCCGTAGCCTCCGCTGGTCTGGTGATGACGCCAGCCACCTTTTCGGTATTGAATCCGTCGATATTCGGCGATTACGGCGCCGTCGTTCTGGGCGGCAACTACGGTCAGCGTCCCGTCGCCAAGACGTATCTGTTCTCGGCCAGCCTCAGTCACGTGAGGTTTCAGTTTGGCCGCACGACGTCGCCTTATTCGACGTATGGCCTAAAGGTTTTCATGACGGGTCTCGACTATGCGCGAGGAATTTCGTCCTGGGCAATCAACCCGTCGCTGGATCTGGTATCCGGTGTTCAGGGATCCGTTGGCTATGGCGTTATCAACTACGAGGATGGAACCGGCAACGAAGGCGTGAGCGCTGGCGCCATCATAGCCGCGGGTGCGCGGTTCTCGAATCGGTGGGTTCGCGTTACGCCCTATGTTGCGCCGGGCTACTTCTTCGCCCGCGAAGCCCTCGTGGGTTACGGTTGCGGGCAGGGACTCCCTGATTGCCGGACAGACGCCGGCTTTCGATTCTCATTCGGTGGCGGAGTGCGCCTCGATTTGCTGGAACGTCTGTCACTCGAAGCCGGTGTGAGAAAGACCCAGACACCCAGCGCCAAAACACGACGGAGCTTCGGCCTGTCGTATCGGTTCGGAGATCTGGATCGCCACGGCCTGCGGGATGCGGGCTCCTTCACGCTAGCGATGGACAACGATTTGTTCGCCAGCTACCGAGGTGTGCTCGATGAGGACTACACGCAAAGGCTTCCACTTACCTTCAATCGTCGAGAGTCGCCAGCTGCGTTGTCTCGTGTGCTCAATCGGCTCGAGAACTGTCTTGCCGAGGAAGGGTGCGGCACCCGTGCGACAATTCTCGTTGGCCAGGAGATTTACACTCCGCGCTACATCCCATCGCTCGCCGACGACGATCGACCGTTCGCGGGATGGTTGTACGGCGGAGTGCAATCAAGCGCTGTGACTGATCGTGATCTCACGTCGGTAAGCATCAAGGCCGGAGTGACGGGGCCTCCTTCACTCGCTGAACAGCTGCAGGTAACATTTCACGAGATGTTCCCATCAGTCATGGTCCCTCAGGGTTGGAACAATCAACTCAAGTTCGAACCGGGTTTGATACTGACAGCATCCAGGAAGAATTTCACCGAGCTGCGCGCAGGACCTGCTTCGATAGGCTTGATCAAATCCGGCAGCGTGTCTCTCGGCAATATTCTGTCGGATGCTGAAGCCGGATTGACACTCCGAGCTGGTTTGAACTCGCCACATCCCTGGAATCTCGAAAAGCAGAATCATCTTGGCGTGTACGCGTCATTCGGCGCGCGGGAGGATATCGTCCTCCACAATCTTTTCCTGGATGGAAACACCTTCCGCGCGAGTCCGAGTGTGAAGCGGATTCCATTTGTGTGGCAGAAGGAGCTCGCCGCCGGAATTTCGATGGGCTCGATATCGCTTGACTATCTGTTGACTGTGCGGAGTCAGGAATTCACCACAGGGCGTCCGTATCATCCATACGGAACCGTTTCTCTGACCCGTCGCGGAGCATTTTAGGGCGGGGTCGATTGGCAAAACCACACTCTGTGAATGAGATTATCCCCGTCTCTTCACTCCCTTAACAATGCCGCACCCGTTCTCGCGCTCTCTTCTCGCGATTGCCCTCGTCGCGTCTCTGCCCGCGACTTTCCTCGCTCAGGCGACTCCAGCCGCCAAGACGACGCCCGTTGCATTCGACGCGGATTCGGCACGGCTCGCAGAATTGCCATGGCGCTCGATCGGGCCGGCGGTAACGAGCGGGCGCGTCGTCGCCTTCGCGGTTCCCGAAGGGCCGAAGTCGCAAATCGGTGAACGGCTTGGCGAGCTTTTCTACGTCGCGTCGGCGTCCGGCGGTGTTTGGAAGACGACAAATGGAGGGACTACATGGGAGGCCATCTTCGACCACCAGGGATCCGCATCGATCGGTGATATCGCCGTGGCGCCGAGCAATCCGGACATCGTGTGGGTCGGCACGGGCGAGGCGAATAACCAGCGCAGCTCATCGTGGGGAGATGGCGTCTACAAATCAGAGAATGCCGGCAAGACGTGGACGAACATGGGCCTCAGGAAATCGGAACACATGGGCCGCATCATCGTCCATCCAACCAATCCTGAAATCGTCTTCGTCGCTGCTGCGGGACCGCTGTGGGGAGCCGGCGGCGATCGCGGGTTATTCCGGACCACCGATGGCGGCCGCACCTGGAAGAACGTCAAGAACATCGACACTCACACCGGATTCACCGACGTCATCTTCGATCCGACGAATCCGGATGTCATTTACGCCGCGTCGTTCCAGCGCGAGCGGCGACCTTACACCTATGTCGGAGGCGGACCCGGCAGCGGACTCTGGAAAAGCATCAATGGCGGCGACACCTGGACGAAACTCACCGAGGGATTGCCGAAGGTAGATGTAGGACGAATCGGCCTCGATGTAAGCCGGTCCAATCCAAACGTCGTCTACGCCACGATCGAGACGAAGGTGACGGGCAATGCCGCTTCGCAGGGCAACACCGAAGGGAGCGTCTATCGTTCGGACGATCGGGGCGGGAGTTGGCAGAAGATGGGGATGGCGTTCTCCTACCCATGGTACATGGGGCAGATTCGCGTCGATCCGACGAATGCCGATCGCGTCTATTTCATGGGAGTGCCGCTCCAGGTATCAACGGATGGTGGGCGGACTTTCCGTAGCACCGCGAGCGGCGCGCACTCGGACCACCACGCGATGTGGATCGACCCGACTGATCCCAACCATCTCATTATCGGTTGTGACGGCGGAGTCTATATAAGCCATGATCGCGGCCGCACCGTCGACTTCGTTCCGAATCTCCCGATATCGCAGTACTACGCGATCGCAACCGACATGCGCCTGCCGTTCTACTTCGTGTACGGCGGATTACAGGACAACAGCAGCTGGGGCGGGCCGAGTCAGACGCGCAACCGTCAGGGTATTACCAACGCCGACTGGATTCGCACCACCGGGGGCGACGGCTTCTACGCCCAGATCGATCCGGTTGATCCGAACACTGTGTATGGCGAATCCCAGGGCGGTGACATCGTCCGCTTCGATGTTCGTACCGGTGAGCAAAAGACGATAAAGCCAATCCCCGACTTTGGTGCCAAGCCGTATCGGTGGAACTGGAGCTCGCCGATGCTCATCTCGCCGTACGATCACAACACGATCTACTTCGGCGCGAACTATCTCTTCAAGAGCACCAACCGTGGCGACGCCTGGACCCGGCTCGGCCCTGACCTCACACGGCAGCTCAATCGCGACAGCTTGCCAGTGATGGGAAAGATCTGGCCGCGCGATGCCGTTGCCCGGCATCAGGGAACGGCGGACTACGGCAACATCAGCACGATCGACGAGTCTCCTCTGAAGCAAGGCTTGCTCTACGTCGGAACGGATGATGGCGTGATCTCCGTGTCGCGCGATGGCGGCGCGACGTGGAACAGGATCACGAAATTTCCCGGCGTCCCCGACCAGACGTACGTGAGCCGAGTGGTGGCTTCACGGTTCAATGAAGGAACCGTTTACGCCACGCTCGACAATCACCGCAACAATGATTTCAAGCCATACGTTCTGAAGAGCACCGATTACGGCGCAAAATGGAGCCCGATCGGCGGAAATCTCCCCGCCAATGGCTCGGTGCAGGTGATACGCGAAGGTCTGGCCGAGCCCAATCTACTTTTCGTAGGCACGGAGTTCGGAGTGTTCTTCACGGCTCTGGGCGGCAATTCGTGGACGCAGCTCAAGTACAACATTCCAACCGTAGCTGTGCACGACATCGTGGTCCATCCCCGCGAACACGATCTGGTAATCGGCACGCATGGCCGCGGTATCTACATCATCGACGATATCACACCGCTTGAAAAGCTCGGCGAGGCCAACAGAGTGGGGACCTATCTCTTTCCGGTGAAAACCGCGGCGGAATACAACCCGAATGGCTCCATCCCCGGCGGCGTACGCGGTGCCGGTGCTCTTGGCGATCGCGAGTACTCAGCGCCGAATCCAGCCTTCGGCGCGATCATCACGTATTTTCTGCGCGACTCTTTGCCGAAGGGCGGAGATCTCACACTCGGCATCTACGACGCGGCAGGTAACCGCGTGCGCGAGCTGACCGCGAACAAGAAGCGCGGAATGCATCGTGTGACGTGGGATCTTCGGAATGCGCCACCTTATACAGTTCGCCGTCCCGCCAATCAGAGTGGCGAGCAGCCGTTCAGACAGCGGGATCCGTCGGGGCCATTCGTGCTTCCGGGCCGCTACACCGCGCGACTGAGCGCGAAAAGTGGATTAGGTGCGCCGGCCGTATATGAGGTTCCGATCGACGTCCGGTCCGATCCGCTCGTGCAGATGAGCGATGCCGACTACCGGGCGCTCTACGACATGCGGGTGAGCACTGCCAAGCTCCAGGCGACGGTGCAGGCCGCGGTTCGAACGGCCGAACAGTTGAAAGAACAGGTCACCGATGTGAAGACGGCGCTCAAGAGCAACACTGCTCCCGACAGCGTCTCGAAGCAGGCGGACACCATCGACCGTGAAATCTCCGACATTCTGAAGAAGCTGCGCGGAGATCCTGAGGGCGAGCCCGTCAGCGACGACAAGAGGGTGGAAGATCCCTCGATTCAGGAACGTGTGAACAACATCGCTGAAGAGATCGGAAACGTCACTTCGCAGCCGACCGAGCTTCAGCGCGGGACATTGACGCGGGCATCGTCGGATCTCCAGCGCGAGGTCGGAAGAATCAACGCGTTGCTGCAGCGCCGCATTCCAGCGCTCAATGCGGGTCTCGATGCGGCAAGAATTCCGTGGACGATCGGACGACCGGTCGAGTTCATGAAATGAGCTTCTTCCACAGCGTGAACCCCGAACAGCGGAGGATCATCCGGTAGCGATGTCAGACTTGATGAAAGACCATTTCACAATGTTGTTCAAGCACGTCGAATGGGCCGACGCGAGAGTTCTGGAGAGCCTGCGGTCGGCGCGGAACCCGCAAAGGAGGAGTCTGGAGCTCTACTCGCACATTCTTGGATCGGAGCACGTGTGGCTTTCCCGCATCAACGGGACAACTCCGCGGGTCGACGTGTGGCCGGTGCTCAAGCTCGACGAATGCGAACGGCTTGGCAAGGAAAATATCGGTGCGTTCAACGCCTTGGTCTCACTTCTGACGCCGGATCTGCTCAAGAAGCCCATCACCTACCGGAACAGCGCGGGCGATCAATTCACTTCGACCATTGAAGACATACTGACCCATGTCGCGATGCATGGCAGTTATCATCGTGGTCAGATCGCGGCATCGCTCCGGGCCGGGGGCGACACCCCCAGCCCAACCGATTACATCGCCTTCGTGCGTGGCGCGCCCGCGGCGACACGCCGCCGATAGAGGAGCGGCGGCTCAGTCGGTGTCCAGTCCCGGCTCGATCTCCAATCCGCCGCTTCCAGCCGACCCGAACTTCGGAGCCGTAAAAAACTTTCCGGTAGTCGTGCGTGGCGGATTGGGCTGGGCGTGGCGATCCACCGTTTCATCGGACGGATCCTCTTTCTTGCTCTTTCCCCCTTCGTTCACTTCAGCGTCTATCGCCAATTCATCGCTGTCGGTGGGGATGTCACCCTTCTTGTCGCGGTTGCTGTCTGTCATCGGTCGCCTGGTCCATGGGAGTTACTTCATTCGAGGCAGCATAGGCCATGCCTCTTCCGTATGGATCGGGCGCGACAACCAGCTCATCCGCTTCGGGCCTAGGCTATCTTCGGCTTCTCGCCTTGCGGCGTCTCCCGAGCAACTGTCGGAAATGCCCCGGCAGGGTGGGGCACCGCCGGCAGTTCCAGATATTGACGTGCGCGGTCGAGAGCGTCGTCGAGGTTGCCGAACAAATTCTCCTCGCCGAGCTCGACCAGCATATCCGAGCGCACCAGAGCGAACATGGGCTGCGCATGCACGTCCGCGAGCAGAAGGAGGGTGCCGTCGTGCTTGCAGCTGCGAGCGAGCTCGTGCAAGGCGTGCAGTCCGGTCGAGTCGATGGCTGGAACATCCCGCAAGCGTATGATGAGGACCTTGGGCTTTTTCGCTATCTGACCAAGCGTGTCCTTGAATTGCTCCGCTGCTCCAAAGAAGAAGGGGCCGTTGATCTCGAACACCTCCACACCCCGCGGAACCTCGCGTCTGCGGACTGAGTTCAGATCGTCATCCTCATCGTTGTCTCCATCGGTCAGCTCGCGGGTGACTATGCTGACGTTGGTCACTTCAGCCATGCGTCTCATGAAGAGAAATGCGGCGAGCACCATTCCGACTTCTATCGCCACGGTGAGGTCCACCAGCACGGTCAGCGAAAATGTCGTCAGCAGCACAGCGACATCGCTCTTGGGTGCCGTCAGCTCGCTTCGAAAAGTCCGCCACTCGCTCATGTGGTACGAGACCACGACGAGAATCGCCGCCAGAGTGGCGAGCGGAATCAGGGCTGCCCACCTTCCGAAAAACAATGTTATGAGGAGCAGCGTGAGCGCGTGCACCATTCCAGCGACCGGCGTACGGCCGCCGTTCTTGACGTTTGTCGCCGTACGCGCGATCGCTCCCGTAGCCGGCATGCCGCCGAACATGGGCGCGACGATATTGGCCACCCCCTGAGCGATCAGCTCCATGTTCGATCTGTGCCGGCCACCGATCATTCCGTCGGCAACGACGGCTGAAAGCAGAGACTCGACCGCAGCGAGAAGCGCAATCGTGAACGCCGGCGCGACGAGGGCAGTTACCTGCGCGAGCGAGACGTGTGGAACGATCGGATGCGGAAGGGTGGCGCTGATCGCGCCAAACCGAGTTCCTATGGTCTCTACGGGAATGTTCAACAGCCGAACCGCGAGCGTGGTAGCGATCAGCGCCACGAACGGACTGGGAATTCGGCGGCTGACTCGCGGCCACAAAACCATTATCAGCAGGGCAATGAGCGATACGGCAAGCGCTGGCGCATTTATCGAATCCAGGTTCGACGAAATGGCTCGCCATTTGGGAATGAAATCGACCGGCAGATCTCCCATGCGGAGGCCGAGAAAATCCTTCACCTGGCTCGAAAAAATGATCACCGCAATTCCGCTGGTAAATCCAACGACGACGGGATGCGGAATGAACTTGATCGCGCTGCCTAGCTTGGCGATGCCGAGTATGACCAGGATCACGCCGGCCATGATCGTGGCTACGATCAGGCCATCGATTCCGTATTTCTGGACGATCCCGTAGACGATGACGACGAACGCTCCGGTCGGGCCGCCGATCTGAACCCGCGAGCCACCGAGCGCGGAGATCAGGAATCCCGCAATGATGGCGGTATAAAGCCCGCGGTCCGGTGTGACGCCACTCGCGATTGCGAAAGCAATTGCGAGTGGAAGGGCCACTATGCCGACGATCACGCCGGCAGCGAGATCGGATCTGAACTGGGAGCGGCTGTACGACTTGAGCGTCGTGATCGATTTCGGGACGAACAAGACCGGTTGACCTCTGGCGCGATGAGACCGGGAAGGCCTGTAGCGGCTACTAACTTAACATTTGCGGGCGCGGCTACGCCCCAATAGTATCAGGTTGTGGATCTCCTCTTCTCCTACCTGCGCAAATACCGCGGGCTGATCGTTCTCGCGCTTGTGCTGGCGACAACCAACCAGGTCTTCTCGCTCCTGGACCCGCTCATCTTCCGGCACGTGATCGACGACTACGCGACGCGCTTTCGCGAATACAAGACGTCGACGTTCATCAAAGGCGCGGGAACGCTGTTGCTCATGGCGATGGGTGTTGCCTTCGTGTCGCGCGTCGCCAAGAACTTCCAGGACTACTACGTCAATGTGATCGTCCAGAGAGTCGGCGCCGAGATGTACTCGGACGGCATCAGACACTCCCTGGAGCTGCCGTACTCTGTCTTCGAAGATCAGCGTAGCGGTGAGACGCTCGGCAAGCTCCAGAAGGTGCGGTCCGACGTCGAAAAGTTCATCTCCCTCTCGATCAATCTCATCTTCACGACGCTTGTCGGCGTCGTGTTCGTCATCTTCTACGCGTTTTCGGTGAACTGGATCATCGTGCCAGCGTTTCTGGCGACGGTCCCATTGCTCGGCATATTGAGCTGGACGTTGAGCGGACGCGTGAAGACCATTCAGAAGGTGATCGTGGCCGAGACGACGGCACTGGCCGGGTCGACTACCGAATCGCTCCGGAACATCGAGCTCGTGAAGAGCCTGGGTCTCGCGGATCAGGAAGTGGTGCGGCTCAACGCGACGACGGAGAAGATCCTCAAGCTCGAGCTGAAGAAGGTGAAGTACATCCGGAGCCTGAGCTTCATTCAGGGCACGTCGGTCAACCTGCTGCGCACCTGCATCCTGTTCATGATGCTCTATCTGATCTTCACCCAGAAGATCACGGTCGGCCAGTTCTTCTCGCTCCTGTTCTATTCGTTCTTCATCTTCGGGCCGATGCAGGAGCTGGGCAACATCATCAATGTTTATCGAGAGACCGAGGTGTCACTTGGCAACTTCAGAAAGATTCTGGAGACGCCCAAGGATCCAAAGCCGGTGTCTCCCGTTCCGGTGACGGACACACGGAGGCTGGAATTCGCGAACGTCGGCTTCATGCACCAAAGCGCGAACACTCCCGCGCTCACCGACATTTCGTTCGAAGTGAACCGCGGCGAGACGATTGCATTCGTAGGGCCGTCCGGCGCCGGAAAAACGACGTTGGTGAAACTGCTGGTCGGTCTCTATCAGCCCAAGCAGGGGCATATCCTGTACAACGGAGTAGATAGCACCGCGATCGATCTCGACCGCCTTCGCGAGCGCATAGGCCTCGTCACACAGGACGCGCAGCTCTTCTCCGGAACGATCCGCGAGAACCTCAAATTCGTGAACCCTCACGCGACCGACGAGGAGTGTCTCGACGTACTGCACAAGGCAGCGGCGAACGCTCTTCTGGCGCGAGCTGACAAAGGCCTCGATACACTGATTGGCGAGGGCGGCGTCAAAGTGTCAGGTGGAGAAAAGCAGCGGCTCTCGATCGCGCGCGCACTGCTCCGTAATCCCCACCTGCTGGTTTTCGACGAAGCGACATCATCGCTGGACTCGCTCACCGAGGAGGAGATCAGCCGCACGATGCGCGAGGTTGCCACCTCGCGCGAGGTGATCACTATCCTCATCGCGCACCGGCTGTCCACGGTGATGCACGCCGACCGCATCTACGTCCTCGAGCGCGGCAAGATAGTCGAGGTCGGTCAACACGAGGATCTGCTGGAAAGAACCGGCCTCTACTACGCGATGTGGCGCCAGCAGGTTGGTGAGCGGCGCGCGACTCCGCAGCTACCCTCGGCCCGACCCGCTCTGCTCACGTCGGCCTGACGCGATACTCTCCACCATTGACCCTACCCCTCATGGCAGACGACGACTCCGGCAAACTGAAAAAGGGAAACTTCATGCAGGCGCAGGAATCAATTCGCACGGAGGCCGAGCGTCTGATGGCGCGGCGGGATCTTCCGCCTGAAGTGAAGGCCGGCCTCGACCGCATCATTGCCCTCACCCGCGGCAAGTTCGACCTCGGCGGCGACATCGAGTAACCGCAACCCTCGCCGAATCACCGCTGAGGGCACGTAGGCGAGCCTAAGTCGTAGTTTCCGGGGCTCCGGGGTTTCCAACCCCGGAGCCCCGAGTGGCATCTTATCCTCGGCTGAAATGAAGACGAGCGCGGTGGTATCGGACACTATCGGACCTATCCCGTCCACGATTGGTGAAGAGAAGGCTGCAGCGCTGGACTCCATTCGGCGCGCGCAGTCGGGAGACGTCGACGCCTTCGAGCAGCTCTATCGTGAGCACGCGGGACGGATCTACGCGCTGTGTCTGCGGCTCAAGGCTGGAGACAGCTCCGACGCAACCGAGCTGATGCAGGACGTCTTTGTTCGAGCGTGGAGGAGGCTCTCGACATTTCGAGGAGACTGCGCGTTCTCATCATGGCTTCATCGCCTGGCCGTCAATACGATGCTCGAGAACGCGAGGAGCGACAGCAGGCGAACGGCGAGAGTGCTGCCGATGGACGATACGTCGCGTCTGGCGGGCGCGGCACGGTCGAGTGGCATTGACTTGAAGATGGACTTGGAGGACGCAATCGCCTCCCTGCCGAAGGGAGCGAGGCTCGCGTTCGTGTTGCACGACATCGAGGGATATCAGCACCAGGAGATCGCGGAACAACTGAGCGTCTCCGTTGGAACGATCAAGGCGCAGCTGCACCGTGCGCGCAGGCTTTTGAGAGAGAGGTTGGAGAGATGACACACGAAGTCATCAGACATCTACTGGACGATTACGTCACCGGCGAGCTGACGGAAGACGCGCGTGGCCCAGTGGCTGATCATATCGCCGCGTGCGCGATCTGCGACGCGGAAGTCGAGAGTCTGAAAGCAATCCTCGCGCGAGCGGCGGATCTACCCAGATCCGTTGATCCGCCGCCTGAGGCGTGGCTGAACATCCGCGCTGCGATCGAGCGTGATAAGGAGGCGGTCGCCGCAAACCGCGGAACCTCAGAGAAGTTTTGGCGACGGCCGTACATGCTGGCGGCCGCGGTGGTTCTGGCTGCTGTACTGTCCTCCGGTGGGACCGCGCTCTACCTCAATTCGCGCGCGGATTCTTCGCGCGTTACCGCGAGCAATACCGGGAGCGGAGCTACGCCAGCCACGTTCGTCGCCTTCACGATCGAAGAGAACACCTATCTGCGGAATGTCGCCGTCCTGCAGGATCTCCTGGATCAGCAGGAAGCGTCGCTGGCCCCGGAAACCGTTGCGCAGCTCAAGGCGAGCCTCCGCACGATAGACGAAGCGATTCTCGAAGCGCGAAGCGCGCTCGCGCGCGACCCGGCGAACAAGATGCTGATCGAGATGCTGTCGGGAACCTATCGACAGAAGATGGATCTGATGCGCCGGACGGCGGAGATGACGCGTGGGAGCTGAGCTTCGCGTAGGAAACGATCGCGGCCGAGGGTGGGCCACGTTGAGCCGTGCCTGTATCATGGGAGCTGCCGCGATCGTGTTCGCGTCGTCGCCGGTCATCGCCCAGAAAAAGGTCGAGCGCAAGATTCCGCTCGGGATGGAAGGCGCGCTTCGGATCGTCAACATGGTCGGCAGCGTGGTAGTCCACGGCTGGGACAAGGACACCGTTCTGGTCCGTGGCACACTCGGCGCCGGCGACAATTTTTTCATGGGCGGCGGCTACACTGGTGCAAAGATGTTCGTGGAATCGGTGAACGATCGCGACCCCAAGCCCGCGCGACTCGAGGTCTGGGTGCCGGCACGAGTTCGGCTGTGGGTAAAAACGGCCACTGCAAATATCGATGTCAGCGGGGTCAATGGCGGGCTCGATCTATACGTCGTGAGCGGAACGATCGACGTTACCGGGGATCCGCACGAGCTGAATGCCGAGGCGATCGACGGCGATATCCACATCACCGGCTCACCGCCTTGGGTCAGGGCCAAGAGCGCGTCCGGAACGATCGTCTTCCAGGGTGCTAGCTCCGATGCCGCGTTTTCCACCGTGAGCGGAGCGGTGAAAGTCGGGGGTGGAGTCTTTGAGCGCACCAAGGTCGAAACCGTAACCGGAAACATCAACTTCTCGGGCCGGCTGGACAGGAGCGGGGCGTTCGATTTCGATACTCACAGTGGAACCATCGATATAGCGATTCCGGACAAGACGGCCGCGTCATTCTCCGTCGTTACCATCGCGGGAAGCATCACCAACAACGTCTCCAGGAACAGTCCGATACCCGGCCGGTTTGGTCGCGGAGCGGAGCTGACGATGGATGCGAGCGGCGGTGGGGCAAAGGTCTCCGTGCGGACGTTCAAGGGACCGGTCATTCTGCGGAGAACGAAATAGCGGAGCCGTTAAACCCTGAGGACACGAGCGGCATCGTAGAAGCGCTGACGAGTTCGAAGCGCTCAACAAACTTCGGACGCCGGCAAAACTTCTTCAGGAGATTCCCATGAAACGCACGCTGCTTCGCTCCTTTGCGCTCGTTGCCGCGCTAACGCTCACCGCTTTCAGCACGGCGCTGGCCGGACCACCGTGGATTGCGATCGAGTACCCCGCCAATCCATTTGACCGCACCTCGCGGGATGCCTTTCTGACCGTGCGTACCTACCATCACGGCGACCTGATGGCGAAGACGGTAACGGGAACGGCCGAGGGAGTGGTGAATGGAAAGCGACAGAGCATGACGCTCGACATCCGTCCCGGATCCCAGGCGGGGATGTACGTGGTGCGCTGGCAGCGTCCGGCCGTCGGCAGATGGGTGCTTGTCATCAACAGTGGAATGCAGGGCATAACTGATGCGACGGCCGTGGTCGATATCAGTCCGACTGGAACTGTCGCAAGCGTCACTGTCCCAACACGCGCAATCGGAAATGGATGGATCTCGCCGCGGCCGGTCGCGGCAGCGGAGATCGATGGATTGCTCCAGGGTCGAGCGTTGGCTAGCGTCGGTACGCAGTACAACGCGAATCGCTAAGCGCTTGAAAACAGGAAGGCCTGATGATTCCGTCAGGCCTTCTGCTTCTGCCCTCTCGCTGCTGCCCTTTCGCTACTGCCCTCTGAGGTTGTTGAGATTCCGCTGAAGCTCCGCTGTTCTCTTCCCGGAGTAATCAGCCAGGCAGCGAGCGCGCGCTTTCGCCCACAGCTTTCCATTCTCGCTGGGGGTCTGTCCAGTGCAATCATTGTCGCGCTGGTTGATCCACTCCCGCTGGGACTGCTGGAACCGATCCTGGAGATCGGACCCACCTGATTTCCCGGCCTGGGCTATCAGCTCCTGGTAGGTCCTGTTCAGATCCGCGTCATTCGAGGCTATCGAGCGATTCAGGCAGGAGCGCTGATTGACCGCTGTCGGCGAGTCGCATGGATCGCGAGTGGGCCTCTGCGAGGCGGCCGCGGGCGAGAGATCGGTTGAAACGGTAGTCGGTGCCGGCGCGTCGTTGGCCTTTGTCGGAACCGGTATTCTCGGTCCCGACGTCAACACCTCGCTTCCGTCTGGAGCTGGACGCGGGGCGACTTTGGTATCCGCCGGTCGATTCTGAGCCGCTTCCCCGGTAGCGGGAACGGTCCCGCCGCTTGTTCTCACGGTGTTGAGGCTATTGTCCAGCGCCGATGCCGCGGCTGTGTTCCTGTTCGCCTCGGCGAGATCGTGCATCAGCATCGTATCCTGCCCGATGCTGGCGACCTCATTCGCCTTAGTCTCCTTGCGGCAGCCGAGACCGCCCGCCAACATGGCGAGGCAAATTGCAGCTAACAGACGGGATTTCGCTTTCATAATGTTCGCCAAGAGGGAAAACCATCATCTATTCGGGCAGACAGCATGCCACGCGCGAGGCGGATTTGCCACGAAACAGATGCAGTTGACCCGTCACCAATGCAGATTTCCAGGTCAGTTACACGCGATGCCAAGGATGGAAGATGGACAGAGAACTGCCGGAGCTCAACACCGTGATCAGAACATTCGCCAATGAAGGCGAGGCGCACGTAGCACAGGCGGTGCTCGACGCCAACGGGATCGACTCCAACCTCATTCGCGACGACGCCGGCGGGATGATGCCGTGGCTCCAATGGCTTCATCCGATTCGCCTGGTAGTGCGGGAAGCGGACAGCATCGAGGCCGTTGAGCTCCTGGATACGCCACCCGGACCCTCACTCAGTCCGTAACTCGAGCTACGCGGCCACGCGGCAGGAACATTAGCTTACGCGCCATGCTTTCATACTTTCTTCCCGGAAACAAGCTGCGCAGGCGCCAGCTGTTCACCTCCGGGCTCAACCTCCTGGCGCTTGCCGGCGGCCTCGTTCCACTCCAGGCCCAAACAAGCTCACGACCGGCCGACGCTGTCTATCTCGCCAGGGCAAAACGGATTCTCAGCCAGACGCCGCTCATCGATGGGCACAATGATCTGCCCTGGCGAATTCGGGAAGATTCAATAGCGCGCGGAAATGTCGATGCCTACGATCTCCGCAGGCGCACTCCCGGCCATACGGATCTCGACCGACTCAGGAAAGGCATGATCGGGGCGCAGTTCTGGTCTGTTTACACGCCAGGTGAGTATCGCGACTCCGGATACGCGAGGGTGCAGCTCGAGCAGATCGAAATCGCGCGCAGATTCATCGCGAAATACCCGGACCGGCTCGCGCTCGCCCTCAGCGCCAACGACATCCGACGCGACTTCAAGCAGGGCAAGATCGGCTCCCTGCTCGGACTGGAGGGTGGTCACGCTATCGAGAACTCGCTCGGCGCGTTGCGCGCGTACTACGACCTCGGCGTCCGCTATATGACGCTAACGCACAATGTGACGCTCGACTGGGCCGATGCGGCTCTCGACTCCGCCAGGCACAATGGGCTTACTCCGTTCGGCGACAGCGTCGTGCGCGAGATGAACAGGCTCGGCATGCTGGTGGATCTGTCACACGTCTCGGCCGGAACGATGAGTGCGGCGCTAAACGTGAGCCAGGCGCCCGTGATATTCTCGCATTCGGGAGCACGCGCGCTCGTCGATGTCCCGCGCAACGTACCGGACTCGATTCTTCGGCGGGTGACCGCGAACGGGGGAATCGTGATGGTCCCGTTCGTCACCGGATTCGTTTCGCCCGCCGTACTGCTTTACGATCAGTCCACTCGTCCGATGATGAAAGATCTGCAGGCGAAGTACGGCAACGATACCGCCGGGATCACGCGAGAGATAAAACAGTGGCGGGCGGCGCATCCCGAGCCGCGTGCAACTCTATCGCAGGTGGCCGATCAGATCGAGTACGTGCGCAAAGTCGCGGGCGTCGATCACGTCGGCATTGGGAGCGACTTCGACGGAATAACCGAGGTGGTGGAGGGGCTCGAGGACGTGTCCAAGTTTCCGGCGCTGTTCGCGGAGCTGGCTCGACGCGGCTGGTCCGATAGCGATCTACGGAAGCTCGCCGGGGAGAATTTCTTAAGGGTATTCGCGCAGGCTGAAGGTGTTTCCAAACGGATGCAAAGAGAGAATCCATTTTAACTTGCAGCTGAAGACTACCTGCCAAGGGCTATGAGAGGGCGTAGTTGATGGCCGCGGGCTACTTCATTTTCGCGTGAACGCGAGATGGGCTCAAGGATTATGCGCCCGTAGCCATCAACTGTGCTTCTGACAGCCCCTGGCAGGTAGTCTTCAGTTTGTTTTATCTGTCCGCGTGCGCCGCTACCCCGCCCGATCTGAGAAAATCCGCAAATTCGTGGGGCAGTTCACTTTCACGAATTGCGCGCGCGGCTTCGTCCGTGTCGTACGCCACGCGAACGAACTCGACTCGCAACTCCGATCCCTCGGTCGTCAGCAGCACGTAGCCCGCACGCGGATCTCCGTCCTTGGGCCGGCCAACGCTCCCCGCGTTGACGAACTGGACTCCCTCGACCACCCGATGCCACGGCTTATGAGTATGGCCGAAGCAAATCACATCCTGGGGTCGTGAACCGAGATCCTTCGCCATCTTCTCGAGAAATGCATCCGATCTGTCTTCGGTGACATAGACCGTGTTCAGCGTCTGATTGCCGTGCACGAGAGTGATAGTCGGGCCTGACACGTGGCCGCCGAACGGTCGAATATCCAGGCGAAAGGGAAGGGTCCCCAGATACTTCTTCGTCTCCGGCGTGACGTGCGACCGGGTCCATTCGAACGAGATGTGCGAGAGCTCCTCGTCGTGCGGGGTATCGGCTCGGCATCCGCAGTGTTTGTAGTCGGTCGCAACGGTCGAATCGTAATTACCGGAAATGCCGGGAATCGCCCGCTCGCGGATGAGAGCTACAACCTCATTCGGCCACGGTGCGTAGCCGGTGAGATCACCGAGATGGTAGATCGCATCCACGTTCGCTCGGTCATGGATGTCGCCGAGGACGGCCCGTAGCGCGGGAAGATTTGCGTGGATGTCGGAGATCAGCGCGAATCGCTTCATCAGACGCAGTCTTCACCGCAGCAGTCAGGGCCGCAAGCGTCGGGGCCACAGCATTCGGCGACTGGCTTCGTCGCGCGCACGAACGCGCTCATGAATGCTCCATCGATCTGCGACGCGAATTCGTTGGCATCAAGACCGGTTCCACCCAGAAAGGCCGTCGCATCCTCGGCCTTGTAAACTCTGGTTGGC
>Ga0193735_1000095_pt1 | contig 27686 bp, 26 predicted proteins | sample U1m2metaG_FD_145080 | JGI IMG/M metagenome (GOLD analysis project Ga0193735, IMG submission 145080) | Soil microbial communities from a riparian zone of the East river system, Colorado, United States - U1m2 | ecosystem: Environmental > Terrestrial > Soil > Riparian zone | place: USA: East River... | reverse complement strand
CACGACATCCACGCGTTCAACTACAGAATGGACGCGATTCAGGGCGCGATCCTGCGCGTGAAGCTGCGTCAACTGGAGAAGTGGACCGATGCGCGCCGGGCGCACGCCAAGCGCTACGACGAGCTGCTGCGTGATTCAGGGATCAAGCATGCCGTAGAGATGAAAGGGAGAAAGCACGTCTACCACATTTATGGTGTCTATCACGAGCGGCGCGCGGAGCTCCAGGCGGCGCTACAAGCCGCGGGAATCCACACCGGAATTCATTATCCGATTCCGGTGCACCTCCAGCGCGCCTACGCGGATCTTGGATACAAGGTCGGCGATCTTCCGGTGACCGAGACGATCGCCCGGGAGCAGCTGTCGCTGCCGATGTTCGCGGAGCTTGAGGACGAGCAGCTCAAGCGGGTCGCGAAAGAAGTTGCCGCTTGGAACACCGGAAGACCTTAAGCCCAACTACGCTGCTACCCGCCACCCGCTATTCGCTCCATGCTGTTCGCTTAAGGGCGTCGGGACAGTTCGCGGTTGGTTCAACATGCCCGGCAAATCTTTCCGTTTCCTCCCTACGCCCCAGAGTTCTGTCCTGTCGCAGTTAAGCGAATAGCGTTTCAGCTAGTAGCGGGAAGCGGGTAGCAGCGTAGTTGGTTTTGTTTTACCGAAGACCCTTCTGCCACAGCCGCGCATACTTGGCCATCACGCTCGCCGCAGCAAGACAAGCGAGGACAAGCCCATGCGCCCCGTCTAGAAATCCGCCTCGAAAGAAATACATGCTGACGAACCGAGCCGGCGGCTTGAACAAAACAGCCGCCGCCGAGCCGCGACGTCCGCGCGCGTGATTCTGCTCGGCCCACCAGCGGCTGTACCGGTTGAATTTCTCGAAGTACTGATCGAGTGAATTGTAGGTGTAGTGGAGCAGCGCACCGTTCAGGGTTCCAGTCTCGCCGGTGACGTTGACGTGCTCGTGGACGAGGCTCGCGTTGTAGCGGAGCTCACGCTTGAACAGGCGAACGGGCCGGTCGGCGCCCCATCCTCCATGACGGATTTCCCTGCCCAGAAAGAAATTGCGACGCGGGATCCGAAACGCTGAGAGATTCGTGGGCTTGTCGACCACTTGCCTGATCTCCGCCGCGAGCTCGGGAGTGCATCTCTCGTCTGCATCCACGACGAGGACCCACGGAGTCTTCGCTCTCGCGATCGCGTGGTTACGCGCCGCGCCGATGGTGGTGAACTTCGGGCTGATAACCGTTGCGCCGGCGCCGCGGGCGCGATCGATTGTATCATCGATCGAATCGTTCTCGACGACGATCACCTCGCTCACCCATTCGAGGCTGGCAATACAGGCTTCGATCTGCGCAGCTTCGTCGTGCGCCGCGATCACCGCCGTAACACCGGGCGAGCCGCGGTTGGAGGGCGTCACGCCTTGTGACGCCTGCCGGTGCGCGCTTCGTTGGCGGCGCGATTGAAGGACTCCATCATCTGATCCTCGGGGAATTCTCTCGCCACCCGGACGCGGGCGGCCTTGCCCATTGCCTCACGGGTCTCCTCGCTCGTCAGCATCCCGGCGACCGTCGCAGCCGTCGATGCTGAATCATCAGGGGGGTAAAGCGCTCCACTGATCCCATGAGCGATGTACCGCTGCGCCACGCCGCCTTCGCTGGCAACGGTGGGAATGGCGAGCGCCATCAGGTCCAGGATGCCGTACGCTCCAGTGTCTCCCTCGGCAACGACCCAGCCCAGATGCGCATCGCGCATGAGGTTGATCTGGTCGTCGCGCTCGCCCAGAAAGCTGACGAGATGCAGCACCCGGAGTGCCGCGGCCTGCATGCGCAGATCTTCGTCGTCTGAGCCTGGCCCGACGATGATCAATCTCAGATTCGGATGCCGCGGCGACAACATCGACATCGTACGGATCGCCGTCGCCGCCCGACCGCGCGCGGTTGGATCGTAAACGCAGACAATGTACTTCCGCAGATCGTCTTCTTTCTGAGCGTCGGCCGATTCAGTCTCGGCGGCTGGAGCTTTCGCGCCGTTCGACGGATAGTTCGCGACGTCGATGCCGATCTCCGCGACCGCGGAGCCCATCGCCCGCTTCGGGATGATTGCCGCGCGGCGGTCCGTCTCGGTGGCGAAGAGGAACGCGGTTCGGGCGAGGCGCGTTCCCCAGCGACCTCCCGGACCCATGTGGAGCTTCTGTCCCGAAGGAGTCCAGCGCACCACCGATCCATTCGTCGTCAACAGGCAGGCGGTGGCGGCGATCAAATGCTCGTGGTCCGTCGTAACGAAGATGACGTCTGCATCCCAGCGTCTAAAGATCTTCTTGAGCCGTCGCGCCGCCGAGTAGAACCATCCCTGAGTGGAGAACGGGATGATCTCGAACGGCTCCGGAATCGGAGTGTGTCGCGGCTGGTTGGGATCGCGGCGCGGCGACACCGCGAGATGCACGTTGCTGTCCGGAGCCACCAGCAGTGTGACCTTGGCGCCGCGCTCGGAGATTCCGCGCGCAGCCCTCGCAAAGAGGCGCGCCGTTCCGGACCACTCCCGAGCCGTGTGAAGAAATAAGACGTGCAATCCGTTACCCTGCTGAAGGAACCATCGATGCCTCGTCGGCATCTCCGAACTGCAACGAATACAGACGGTAATACGCGCCACGCCGCGCCAACAGCTCGGCGTGGCTGCCTTGCTCGACTATCTCGCCGCGATCGAGCACCAGAATCTGATCGGCGTGCGCGATCGTCGAGAGCCGGTGAGCGATTACGAACACCGTCCTTCCGCGGAGCAGACGGTCGATCGCTTCCTGCACCAGCCGCTCCGACTCCGTATCGAGCGCGGACGTAGCCTCATCGAGAATGAGGATTGGCGGGTCACTCAGCAAGGCCCGCGCGATCGCCAGACGCTGCCGTTGACCTCCGGATAAACGCGTACCTCTTTCGCCCAGCAGGGTGTCGTAGCCACTTGGCAGCTCGGTGATGAACTCGTGCGCGTTCGCCGCGCGGGCTGCGGCTTCGATCTGCGCCTGGCTGTATTTCTCCGCGGCGCCGTAAGCGATGTTGTTGCGCACCGTGTCGTGGAAGAGGACCGTCTCCTGACTCACGATGCCGGTGAGCGCGCGCAGCGCCGGCAGCTTGATCTCGCGGGTGTCGATGCCGTCCACGAGAATGCGGCCCTGCGCCGGCTCGTAGAATCGCGGGATCAGATCCACCAGTGTGCTCTTGCCAGAGCCGCTGGGACCAACCAGAGCGACGACTTCTCCTTTCCGTGCGGTGAGGTCGATCCCGGTCAGGACCGGCGCATCACCATACGAGAAGGTGACATTCTCGAACCTGAGGTCGCGCTCGAATGCCGCCTTGTCTCTGGTTCCGCGATCGCGCTGGAACTCGGCGGGCGAATCCAGGATCTCGAAGAGTCGTTCGGCCGATGCGAGCGACGACTGCGCTGTAGTCCGCATCTGCGACAGCTGCTTCAACGGCTGGAGCAGTCGAAGCACGAGGGTTAGAAACGCGAGCAGCGTCGCGCCGGTCATCGTGCCGCCGCGCAGCACCTGCCAGGCGCCGATCCAAAGAATCACTACGGCGATGAGAGTTCCGATGATTTCGGTTATCGGCGGAGCCAGCAGAGCGAGGCGGGTCAACTTGAGACTGCTGCGAGCGTATTTGTTGCTCCCCTCAGCGAACCTGGCTTCCTCGTAGCCCTCCGCACTGGATGCTTTGACGAGCCTGATACCGCTGATCGTCTCCTGCAGCACACTCGTCATCTCTCCATGGACGTTCCCGCGCCGGAGGTTCCCGCGCCGAAGCTTTCTTAGCATCGGCTGCAGCGAGAATCCGAGCAGCGGCAGGATGACGAGCGCGATGAGCGAAAGCTTCCACGAGATGCTGAACAGGATCGCGATGTAGACGAGGACCAGCGATGCGCTCTGCAGCGACTGGGTCACGATCTGCGTCAGGATGAGCCGCGTCTCGAACGTGTCGTTGATCACCCGCGACAGGATCTGACCGGCCTTCATCTGGGTGAAGTAGCCGAGCGGGAGGTGCGCGAGGTGGCGATAGACGGAGTTCCGGAGATCGCGCGTGACGTACTCTTGGAGCGTCGCGCCGAACTGTCCCGCGATCCAGACCAGCAGATTCTTCAGGATCACCGCGACCATCACCAGGATGATGACGTTCCGGAGGGAGCGCATCTCGTCGCCCTGGATGATCTGACCTCCCACGAACGTGTGGAGCAGGTTGCCGACGAAGCCCTTCGGCATCGTGGATGCTGGCTGGTGGAACAGGATGTTGAGGAATGGGATCAGCAGCGCGATCGCGAAGCCATCGAGGAGCGCGGCAATGAGGTTCGCCACGATCGTGATCGCCATGCGCCACCCGTGGGGGCGCAGGTACGGCAGCAGCCGTCTGTAGACCGGCACTACCGCCTTGGAGTGAGCAGCGCCAGCGGGAGAATTACTTCCTCGGGCGTCACGCCGCCGTGGAGGAACGATCCGCGATAGCGGCTCTGGTACTCGCGCAGCTTCGTCGGATAGACGAAGAAACAATCGTTGGTCGCGAGCAGAGTATTTCCACCAGCCCCCCGTCGCGGCAGCCGCAGCATGTCTTCATTCGAGAACAACAGCGCCTGCTCGGGTCGCTCGGCGCGCAGATCTTCGCCGAACTTGTAGCGAAGATTGGCGCTCGCATCGCGCTTGGCGTAGACCGTCGCGGGTGTGTTGCAGTGGATCGAGCCATGATCGGTGGTGAGGAGCACCGAGATTTTTCGCCGCGAGGCTTCCTTCAAAACGCTGAACAACGCCGAGCGCTGGAACCACTGGCGGGTGATCTGTCGGAGCGCGATCTCGTCGCGCGCGACTTCGTACAGGATCTGCGACTCGCTGCGTCCGTGAGTGAGGAGATCGACGAAGTTGAACACAAACGCGCTCACGCCCTCGGGGCCGATCGCGGTACCAAGATGTCGCTCCAGCTCATCGGAGTTCGCCGCCGTGGAGATCTTCTGATAACGGACCGGTGTTTTGCCGCAAAGCTCCTCGAGGTGTGACTCGAGCAGCTCGCGCTCGTGCGCGTTGAGCGATTCGTCCTCCCGGTCCGCGTTTCCCCACCAGTCGGGGAGGCGCGCCGCAATCTCTCCCGGAAACAATCCGCTGAAGAGCGAGTTGCGCGAGTACGGAGTCGCCGTCGGCAGCACGGCGAAGTAATGCGTGGTCTCGACGTCGAAGAACGGAGCGAGCAGCGGCTCCAGCACCCTCCACTGGTCGAGGCGCAGGCAATCGACGACGATGAACACCGCGACCTTGTCTCGCTCCAGGATCGGCAGCAGAAACTCAGCGACGATATCAATCGAGAGTGGAGGTCTATTTCCTTCCAGATCTTTCAGCCAAGCAGGGTAAAACTCCTTCATGTACGCCGCAAACTCGCGGTGCATATCGGGATAGAGTCCCTGAAGCGATTCGTAGAGCCCCATCTCGCCGGCCGCGGCGAGATCTACATCCCAGCGCATCAGCTCGTCGTAGCGGTCGATCCAGCCGCGCCAATCGAGGTTGTGGTCGCGCTCCAGCTCGATCGCCCGGAACCGCTCGACGAAGCTGCGCGCGATCGCCTGCTGGCGAATTCGCGGGCCCTCGAGAATCCGCGTCACCACACTGAGCACCTGCCGCGGGTTGATCGGCTTGACCAGGTAGTCCCGAACGTTGACGCCGATGGCTTCCTTGAGGGTCGAATCCTCCTCGCTCTTGGTCACCATCACGACGGGCAGGGTAGGAGCGATCTCGCGGACGTCCCGATAGACCTCGAGCCCGCGCTTGCCCGGCATCTGCTCGTCGAGGAGCAGGATGTCGAACGGCCGACGCCTCAACAGCTCGACCGCGTCGTCGGCGTTGGACGCCCACTCTACGGTATAGCCCTTGGAGCGCAGGAAGATGCGGTGAGGCTCAAGGAGCTCACCTTCATCGTCCACCCAGAGTATCGATTTTGGGGGGTTCAGGACCGGTACGGCCATCATCGGAATGTAGCCGAGGGGTGAGTCCGTGCCTAGATTCGGAGCGTGATCGACCTGACGCCACGGTACGCTCTCGCCACCCCTGTTTTTCGATTCCGAGCGCTTACCGCGCTCTCGGGTCGAGCATCGCTGGGCGGAGACCGGGAGACCCTCGTAGCGTGCCTCCAGCTCGGGCGACTTTGTGCCGGCATCCTCCCGCCCTACGAGCTCTCGCGCGAGCTGACCGCAGAGCGTACAGAGAACACCAAACAATGGCTGTCGTCGCTCGCCGTTCCGAGCGGAGTCAGGTCGACTGCGTTTGGCATCTTCGGCGCGCTCAGCGGATTGGACAGGGCGCGCTGCGCGATCGCTTTTACCGACCTTGTCAAAGCCGCCTTCGCGCAGTTAGATGAGGCAGCACGCGCGGAGTTGAACGCGCTGCTCATGGAGCTATCGGCGTCGCCGACGTCGGCGCACCCGCGGCACACCGTGACTCAATTTCAACCGAGCGACCATGGCCGGCCATAGCAAGTGGAAGCAGATCAAGCACTACAAGGCAGCGACCGATGCCAAGCGCGGAGCGCAGTTCACGAAGTTGATTCGCGAGATCACGATGGCGGCGAAGCTGAGTGGAGGCGATCCAGCCCACAACCCGCGACTTAGAACCGCGATCGATGCGGCCAAAGCCAGGTCGATGCCCAAGGAGAACATCGAGCGCGCCATCAAAAAGGGGACAGGAGAGCTCGAAGGAGTCCACTACACCGAGGTCACTTACGAGGGTTACGGGCCCGGGGGCGTGGCGATCCTGATCTCCGCCTTGAGCGACAATCCCACTCGCACGGTTGCCGAGATCAGGCACAAGCTCACGAAGCTCGGCGGCAACCTCGGCACGCCGAACTCGGTTTCGTACCTGTTCGACCTGAAGGGCCAGATCTACCTCGATGGCAGCATGTACGACGAAGACAAAGTGCTGGAAGCCGCGCTCGAGGGCGGCGCCGAGGACTTCAAGGCGGACGGCGAGCAGCTGGTGGTGACGACTGACCCGCATCAACTGCACACGGTGCAGTCGGCGATCGAGGCCGCGGGGTTCAAGATCATCGAGGCCGAAGTCGCATTCATCCCGAAGAGCACTGTCCACGTGGCCGGCAAGAATGCGGAATCGTTGGTAAAGCTGCTCGACGAGCTCGAGGACCTGGACGACGTGCAGAAGGTCTCGGCGAATTTCGACATGGACGTCGAGCAGATGTCCGGTGCGTGAGTCCGGGCCCGTAGTCGTCCTCGGGATCGATCCCGGGACCGCGGTCACAGGCTACGGAGTAGTTCGCAAGGAAGGCCGCAACCCTCTCGCGCTGGTCGAGTGCGGAGTGATACGCACCAAGCCCCGCGACGCGCTGCCGCAGCGGCTGGCGGAGATCCACGAAGGGGTGATAGAGCTGATTCGCCGGCACAAGCCGACGGTGCTCTCGATCGAAGACATCTTCTACGCCCGCAACGTGCGCACGACCGTAGTGCTCGGCCACGCACGCGGGGTGATATTGCTGGCGGCGGCGCAAGCGGGGATCGAGATCCACGAATATCCGCCATCCGAGATCAAGAAAGCCGTCGCGGGAACGGGGGCGGCGACAAAGCTCCAGGTGCAATTCATGGTGATGCGGCTGTTGAGACTGAAATCGCCGCCACAGCCGACGGACGCTGCCGACGGCGTCGCGGCCGCGCTCTGTTTTGCCCTGGCGCCCGAGCTGCCGAAGATCGAACCGATGCGGCAACGCAATTACATCGTTCCAACGGGTTGAAGAATTGATTGCATTGATTCACGGAAAGCTCGTCGCGAAGGATCTCGATTCGCTCGATGTGATGACGAGCGGGGGCGTCGGCTACGAGCTGACGATTCCGCTTGGCGTGTACGAGACGCTGCCGCGTGTCGGCGACGACCTGACGCTGCACACGTCGTTGGTGGTGAAGGAAGATTCGTGGCAGCTCTTCGGGTTCGTGAGCGTCTTCGAGAAGAGGCTGTTCGAGAAGCTGCTCACGGCAAACGGTGTCGGGCCTTCGCTTGCCATCGGGATGCTATCGGCGCTGTCGGCCACGCGACTCATCAGGGCGATCAGGGAGAAGGATATTCCGACACTTCAGAGCGTTCCGCGGGTAGGACGGAAGAAGGCCGAGCGATTGATACTCGATCTGGCCGACAAGCTGGATGGCCTGGGCGAGAGCACGGGGACGGCGGGGGCACCGGCGAGCGCGGCGGCGGACGACGCGCTGCGCGCGCTCGTTTCGCTGGGCTATTCCAGCGCCGACGCTGACCGCGGGGTTCGGGCCGCGCTGGATGCTGGCGGAGGCGGGAAATCGGCGGCAGAATTGATCAGAGCAGCTCTGTCAAAATTGGGAGGACGATAATGTCGGTGAGGCATATCTACTTGCTCGCGACCGCCGCTGTACTCGGCTGTGCCAGCGCCGCTAACTCAAAAGCTCCCGTCAATCGCAACATCTTAACCTGGGAAGAGATCGCCGCGGCGCATGTCAGCAATGCGTACGACGCGGTCGAGCGGCTACGCCCGTTGTGGTTGCGCGGGCACGGTCCGACATCCATAAACACTCCCGGGACTCAATTCGCGACCATTTATGTCGATGGGCAGCGATACGGCGAGTTGAGCACGCTGCACAGTCTCAGCCCGGACCTGATCTCCGAGATCCGTTACTTCAGCGGCGCTGAAGGCTCAACGAGATTCGGACTCTCGAACGTCGGCGGAGTGATCGAAGTCAAGATGAAATAAGGAGGAGGACGCTATGTCGGTCAGACTTTTTTATCCAATTGCGATCGCGGCCATTCTTGGGTGCGCCTCCAGTGGTACATCCCCTATCTCCAACACGGTCAGGGTTCCTCGAACACCGAACTACATAACCGGGGAGGAGATCGTTGCCTCCAACGCCACCGAAATGACTGCGTACGACGCCATAGCACGATTGCGCCCGAATTGGCTGGCTGCACACGGGAGGGCAACGCAAGGCAGCGAGTACCCGATGGTATACGTCGACGGGCAACAGTATGGCTCGGCCGAGTCGCTTCGTAACATTCAGGCCTTTCACGTAGCCGATATCCGTTATTACGACATCACGCAGGCTGGGGCGAGGTTCGGAGTTCAGGGCGGCACGGGCGGAGTGATCGAGGTGAGGATCAGGACCCGTTAGGGCGTTAAGCCGGCCTATCAGTCGCTTAAGGACGATTTCCCACTGAGGTGAATTGCCATTCACTTATAGGTGAACCATAATTCGCCTATGACCTCTACGAGCGGTCCTGTTTGGGAGAAGCGACCAGCTGAGCTCGCGCTGCCTGTCGTTCATGAGCGTGGCAGGCAGACGCTCGAACGATTGCTCGATGCGGCCGAGCAGATGTTGGACTTTGTGGGACTGGAAGGCGCGACGGTTCCCGCGATCGCGGCCGGAGCCGGAGTTTCGGTTGGCAACGTCTACAAGCGCTTTGCGGATAAGGACGCGCTCCTGCGCGCCGTCTACGAGCGCTTCTTCAACGATTTGTTGGCCGCAAACCAGTTCGCGCTGGATCCCGCCAAGTGGGTGGAGACTCCCACGATCGAGCTGGTGACGACGCTCGTCGCAGGAATGGTGGAGGATTATCGGAGTCGGAGATCACTGATTCGCGCGCTCTTGCTTTATGCGCAGACCCACACGGATTCCGAGTACCGCGCGCACGCCGAGAAGCTGAGTCTGGAGAGCTTCCAGCTGTTCGAGGGGGTGTTACGGGATCGACGGGCGGACATCGGCCATCCGCATCCCGAGCGGGCGATCCGATTCCTGGTGGGGCTGATTGGCCATGCGCTCCAGAGCTCGGTCGTTTCCGAGCCGGCGACGAGGGACCTGCTCTCGAGCGGATCAGAGACGGCGGCGGAGCTGGCGAAGATGGTCGTCGGATATCTGCGGGTCAAAGGAACCGAGCGGCCGCGGGCGATGAGTCAGACGCGCAGACCTCAGAGTTAGCTTCGGAGAGACAGCCGTCAGGAAACTGGCGGTTTGCCTCTCTTCCAGAGAATTGTCCCGATGATGATTGCGAGGACAACGGCGTAGATTAGGCCGATGCGCATACCGGGCCTCGTATGGTTTTGAAGGTGCGGTGGAAGCGATGGTTGGGCGATCATCGCGCTACGGGTGTGATTTGTCAAATCACGCGGCAGGCAGCAATTTGAACGGAAGTCGCTTACCTGGAAACGTGATGACCGGCAAATACCTCTATTGCGTTGCACTTGCAGCGATTGTCGGCTGCGCCGCTGGCTCAGCTGGGACTTCGGGCACCTCCGCGCCTTCCCGAAGTGCGAATGTCCTGGCTGCCGAGCAGATCGCTACGTTCAACCCGGAAGGCAAGACTGCGTATGACATGGTCGCACGTCTGCGTCCAACGTGGCTGCGTGCACGCGGGGTGCAATCGCGCGTCGGGCCCAGCGACAGCACCGAGTACGCGCTTGTCGTTGTCGATGGCAATTTCGCTGGCCGAACCGGCTCCCTTCGAGATATCCAGGCCTATCAGGTAAGCGACATGCGTTATTACGACATCGGCGAGGCCCCGGGGAAATTCGGAGAGCGTGGTTCCAGCGGTGTTATCGAAGTCAGGTTGAAGAGCCCTTCCCGCCAATAACGCTATGACAAGCACCCAGAAGGTTTCGGCGCGAGCGGCCAGCGCGAAGCGCGCGAGCACGTTCACCGAGTCAGTGATCCGCGAGATGACGCGCATCGCCAACCAGTACGGGGCGATCAATCTCGCGCAGGGCTTTCCGGATTTCCCGATGCCGGACCCGATGAAGGATGCTGCGTGCGCGGCTATCCGCGGCGACATCAACCAGTACGCCATCACGTGGGGCAGTCCCGCACTCAGGCTGGCGATCGCCGACAAGTACCGCAAATGGTACGGGATGACGGTGGATCCTGAGCGGGAGATCACGGTCTGCTGCGGCGCGACCGAAGCGATGGCGGCGACGTTCCTGGCGCTGGTCGATCCGGGCGATGAAGTGATCGTGTTCGAGCCGTACTACGAGAACTATGGTCCGGACGCGATTCTCGCGGGTGCGAAGCCGGTGTTCGTGCCGTTGGAGGCGCCAGATTGGAAGCTCGATCCGGACAAGCTGCGAGCGGCTTTCTCAAACAAGACCCGTGCGATCGTGGTGAATACCCCGCACAATCCCACCGGGCGAGTCTTTACTCGCGAAGAGATCTCACTGATCGCGGAGCTGTGTCAGAAGTACGACGTGATCGCGATTACGGACGAGATCTACGAGCACATCCGGTACGCGGGCGGGCATCATGTCCTCGCGACCTGGCCTGGGATGCGGGAACGGACTGTAACCATCTCTGGCTTGTCGAAAACTTTTAGCTGCACGGGCTGGCGACTCGGCTACGCGATCGCGCCGTTCGAATTCACGTCGCCCATTCGCAAAGTTCATGATTTCCTGACGGTGGGCGCTCCGGCTCCTTTGCAAGCTGCAGGGGCAGTTGGGATGGCGTTCGACGCGGATTACTACAACCATCTCGCCTTGGAGTACCGAGCCAGGCGGGACATCATGTGCTCGGCGCTCGATGAAGCGGGATTCAAGTACGCGGCGCCCGAGGGGGCATACTATATACTGGCGGATTTCTCCGAGATCTCGGATCTCGAGTCGCGCGAGTTCGCAATTTGGCTCGCGAAGGAAGCCGGAGTCGCGACGGTGCCGGGGATGAGTTTCTACTCGCGGCCTGAGTTGGGAAAATCCATGACGCGATTCGCGTTCTGTAAGAAGATCGAAACGTTGACCAAAGCGGCCGAACGATTGGCCGCGCTCCAGGCTCGCGTGTGAGTGAACGCCGAGCGGCGCATCTGACCGTTCGGAAACTGGACGAAGCTCGCCTTAGCTCGCAGTTTATCGGACTGCCTCCCACCCACCCGATCCGATGACGCACAACAGATTTCCCGTCTTTGCTCCGCTTGCTTTGGTCGCATGCGCCGTACTCGTACCTCGCGCTTACGCACAGCAACCGATTGATTCAGCGTATTCGGCGCAGATTACCCAGCTCACGCCTACCGACACGCGCTGGAAATTCACGACTGAGCTCGTCTCTAGTCTTCCAGCGTCTTCCACCGTTCCGACACCTCTCAAAGTCCTCGGCTATGTCCCGGGCACGCTCGGTCGACTCTCGTACGTCGCAGAGCTGAATCGCTACTTCGACGCGCTCGCTGCCGCCGCGCCCAACCGCGTCAAGAAGTTCTCGCTCGGGAAGAGCGAAGAGGGCCGAGAGTCCATCGTCGTCGCGATTTCCGACGAAGCGAACATCGCCAGCCTCGAGCAGAATCGTCTCGCACTGGGGAGGCTCGCCGATCCGCGTGGGCTTTCACCAACCGATCGCGCGCGCCTCATCAAAGATACAAAGCCGACTTACTGGCTGAGCGGATCGATCCACTCGCCCGAGACCGGAAGTCCCGAGATGTTGATGGAGCTCGCCTATCGTCTCGTCGCGGACGAATCCGATTTCGTAAAGGACATCCGCGCGAACGTCATCACGCTCATCACTCCCGTCACCGAGGTCGACGGCCGCGACCGCGAGGTCGACGTCGTCAAGGAATCGCGGGCGCTCAAGCTCGGCAACAACGCCATCCCCTTGATTTACTGGGGCAAATACACCGCGCACGACAACAACCGCGACGGAATGGTGATGTCGCAAAATCTCACCAGGAACTTCCTGCGGGGATTCCTGTACTGGCACCCGACCGTCGTCCACGACCTGCACGAGTCGGTGCCGTTTCTCTACACGAGCACTGGTACGGGCCCGTACAACGATGAATACGATCCGATCGTCGTCGATGAGTGGCACACCCTCGCCTATCATGAGATTACCGAGCTAACAAGGCGGGGATTGCCAGGCGTCTGGACGCACGGGTTCTACGATGGGTGGGCGCCGAACTACACACTTCTCGCCGTGGCCAATCTCCACAACTCGATCGGCAGGTTTTACGAGACGTACACCTCGAGCGGCGCGGGCTGCACAACTGTACGACTTCAGGCCGCCGATACGGCGCGCCGATGGGACCGTCCGAATCCGCCCGTGAACGGGCTCAAGTGGTGCATCCGCAGCAACATCAACTATCAGCAATCGGGTGCACTCCTCGCGCTCAAGTACACGGCGGATCACCGCGAAACATTCCTCGACAATTTCGTCGCGAAGAGTGAGCGGATGATCGAGCGGGGGCGCACCAGTGCGCCCTACGCGTTCGTGGTTCCGCGAAATCAACGTCATGCCGCGGAGGCCGCGGATCTCGTGAATCTGTTCCGGGCGCAAGGAACGGAAATCAACGTCGCCACGAGCGACTTCTCCCTCAAGCGTCCCGCGGCGAAGCGCCCAGCCGCTGATTCCACGGCGCCTGCAAAACCCGCTAAGGATTCCGCGGCGGCAAAAGATTCCACCGTGCAGGTTCACGTTGGTGACTGGATCGTCCGGCTCGATCAGCCGTACGCGGCTACCGCGCGAACTCTGCTCGCCATCCAGCACTTCAAGGCCGACGATCCGCCTCCTTACGACGACACCGGTTGGACGCTGGACGAACTGCGTCACGTGCAGACGCTCAAGATCTCCGACTCGACGATCTTGTCCAAGCCGATGCAGATGCTCGCGACCGACGCGCGCGTCGAAGGTGACTTGAGCGGCGGATCCGGAACTTTCCTCGTCCCGCACCTCGGCGACTGGCGCTCGGCAGTCCTTCCCTGGAAGGTTGGGTCAGCTAACGTAAGTGTCGCGGAAGAGGCATTCACCGCTGGCGGTGCGAAGTACGCAGCTGGGACGTACATCATCAAGAATCCCTCGCCTGCCACGCCCAAAGCGGTAAAAGCGCTCGGGATGAAAGGCGTTGCTGTCGATGCCTCGGTGTCCGCGCGACAGCACTCGATCCGCGTCCCACGCATCGCGCTGATGCATTCGTGGCTCGAGACCCAGAACGAAGGTTGGGTGCGGTACGCGTTCGACCAGATGGGCGTCCCCTACACCTACATCAGCGACCAATCGCTGCGGACACCTGGAAGACTCGACAAGTTCGACGTCGTCGTCTTCCCGCACGTCAGTGGAAGTGCCAACGCGCTCGTGAATGGCCGACCGATGGTTGGGCCGCCGATTCCGTGGAAGAAGTCGGCGCTGACGCCGAATCTCGATCTTTGGGATCAGACCGATGACATCCGTCCGGGCATGGGACTCGAAGGAGCGGCCACGCTCAGGCGCTTCGTCGAGCGCGGTGGGCTGCTTCTGACGTCGGGAAACTCGAGCATCCTCCCGCTGACTCTGGGCTTCAACCCAACCGTGACTCAGGTTATCACGACCCGACTCAATGCGCGTGGATCGGTGATTCGCGCGCAACCAGCGCCCGGAGCCAGCTTGAGCCCGATACTATATGGCTACGAGAGCGCCAGCTTCCCCGTTTATTTCAACCAGGCGCCTGTGTTCAATGTGCAGCCGAAGGATACGGTTCTCGCCGAGGGCCGCGACTCAGCGTTCGCGGTGCAACAGGAGCGGATGCGAGCGCACGTCGTTCTGAGATTTCACGAGAAGGCCGATTCGCTGCTCGTATCTGGACTGCTTGCGAACGGAGACGAGCTCGCCGGAAAAGCGGCGGTCGTCGATGCTCCCGTTGGCTCAGGTCATGTAGTGCTGTTCGGGATCAGGCCGCTCTGGAGATGGGAGTCTCAGGGGAGCTTCGCGCTGGCTTTGAATGCGATCGCGAACTGGGACCACTTGAACTTTTAGCACCGGAAACACAGGAAAACCAAAGCGCGGGAATAAAACGCGGGCTATCGAGGTCTATATATGTAACTGACTCCTCGAGACGCTCTGCCATGCCGCACACCCACGACTCGCCCGCCCTCTCCGCAACCGATCAGCACAACCCCGATCCCGAGGCCGGTCAATCCCAAGACCATGCTCTCGATGCAGATGGTCTGGATCGCCGCAACTTCCTGAGCTGCATGGCGTGGGTTGGGACTGGGTTGTTATGGACAATGAGCGGCGGCGTCCCGAGCTCGTCCCGACTCGGCGCGCAGACGCCGAAGAAGGGAGAGCTCTTCTTCATGCAGATAAGCGACAGCCACATCGGCTTCGATAAGGCTGCCAACACCGATGTGACTGCCACGCTTCGCTCGGCGATCGAAAAAATCAACGCCCTGCCCACGCAGCCGGCGTTCCTGCTGCACACCGGCGACATCACTCAGCTCTCCAAACCTTCCGAGTTCGACACGGCCGATCAGGTTTTGCGGGAGTCGCGAACCCAGAAGACGTTCTTCGTGCCGGGCGAGCATGACGTGAGCGTGGATGGCGGGTCGAGCTACCTCGAGCGTTACGGAAAAGGAACGCAAAGGGGACGGGTCGGCGGCGGCTGGTACAGCTTCGATCACAGTGGAGTCCATTTCATCGGACTCGTAAACGTTCTCAACCTGAAGGCCGGCGGTCTCGGATCGTTGGGAGCCGAGCAGCTCGAGTGGATCCAGCGCGACGTGAAGCATCTGTCCAGCAGTACGCCGATTGTAGTGTTCGCGCACGTCCCTCTTTGGAGTGTGTATCCTGAGTGGGGCTGGGGGACGGACGACGGCGCGCGTGCGCTGAGTTATCTCAAGCGGTTCGGCTCAGTCACCGTGCTCAACGGTCACATCCATCAGACAATGCAAAAAGTGGAAGGAAATATCGCTTTCCATACGGCACTCTCCACGGCTTTTCCGCAGCCCCGCCCGGGGACCGCACCATCGCCTGGTCCAATGACCGTGCCCGCCGGTCAGCTGCGGGATGTTCTTGGCGTGCGCGAAGTTCACTACATACCTTCGAATCGACACCTGGCCGTGGTCGATCATACGCTTTCGGGCAATTCGCCCGAAGCGGCATTCGCCGCGGGCGAAGCGGCCGCGCGAGCGCACGCGTCCTCTTCAGCTCCAGTCGCGGTCGGTGGATCCGCAGCAGCCACCGCATCCTCCGCACAAGGCGATGTGAACATAGACAACTTCGCGTTCAGCCCGAAAACAGTTAAGGTGTCAGCTGGCTCCAGCGTGACGTGGCGAAACAGAGACGACGTGCCGCACAAGATTCAGAGCGCCGACAACCGTTTCAAGGCATCGCCGCTGCTGGACACAAAGGGAGTGTATTCGGTTGATTTCAAGCAGAGCGGAGAATATGCCTATTTCTGCTCGCTGCATCCCGTGATGCAGGGGAAGATCGTGGTGACTCGCTAATGTCGCGCAGGACCTGAGGATGGTGCGTCACGCCGACAAGGCACCGGATGTGAGAACAGCGGCAGCTCCGCAGCCGGGGAGATTCGAGAGCATTGTGCTCCCACATCTGGGTGCTGGGTTTACGTTGGCGATGTATCTCACCAGAAACACCGCCGATGCAGAGGACGCCGTGCAGGAAGCAGTTCTGCGCGCGGTGCGCTACTTCCCTACTCTGCGCGACGACGATGCCCGCGCGTGGTTTCTGACGATCGTGCGTCGGGTGTGCTTCACCGCATATGGTACGCACCATCAGGGAACAGAGGTGATTTCGATCGATGCAGCCGGACCACAATTGGTTGATGATCGCGATCAGCCCGACGCGGCCACTTCACGCCTTCAGGTGCAGCAACGCGTACGCGATGCAATCGATCAGCTTCCGCCGCTGCTGCGCGAAGCGATAGTTCTGAGGGAACTTCAGGATTGCTCCTACACGGAGATTGCTACAGTGACCCAGGTGCCCGTTGGAACCGTCATGTCGCGATTGTCGAGAGCCCGGACGCGCCTTGCTGAGATGCTGCATGATGTCGTCGACTTCGGAGATGTCGCATGAGCGAACTTCCAGACCTTCGTAAAGCAATGGCCGAGTCACTTCCAGTTTACGAGGCGCCAGCTGCGCTTCGGATGTGGGCAATCGAGCAAGCCCGAGCCGCAGACAAGGAATCTTTGCGAGATGGCCAGCCGCCAACATCGGTGCCGTGGGTTCGTACGCGGAGCTTCTACAAGTGGCGGACGGCCGCTGGACTCGTGATCGCCGCAGCTGTGGGTTGGGGTGCAGCCTCTTTGCGTCCGGTCGGCGGGACCACACCAGGCATCAGTGTAACAGCAAATGAGCTGGTCGATGCGCATGTCCGCTCGCTCCTGCCCAACCACCTTCTGGATGTGGAATCAACAGACCGGCACACCGTGAAGCCGTGGTTTGCAGGAAAGACAGATGTCGCGCCACGGGTGGTCGATCTGTCCGATAAGGGATTTCCCCTGTTGGGCGGGAGGCTCGATTACGTGGATGGTCATTCCGCCGCGGTCCTCATCTACGGCCGACGTCTGCACAAGATCAACGTATTCGTCTGGCGTTCTACGCCCGGAGAGCTCCCCGATCGGTCGTCCGCGGTAAGAGGTTATAGCCTGCTTCACTGGACCCGTGGCGGGTTGAGCTATTGGGCGGTTTCAGACGCGGCTGAGCCGGAACTCGAAGCATTCCGTGACGCTTACGTGCAGTAGGTAGGTCGGCACCACAGATTTATACTCATGTCGCGCGCCGAAATAACTACTCCTGAAATCATACCCGACGAGAGTGTAGTCGAGCTCTCGCTCCGCCCTCAGCGTCTGTCCGAGTTCATCGGGCAGGACCGTGTGAAGGAATCGTTGCGCATCTACATCGACGCGGCCCTCGCGAGACGTGAGCCTCTCGACCACACGCTCTTCTTCGGCCCGCCCGGACTCGGCAAGACAACCTTGGCCGAGCTGATCGCCAGAGAGCTCGGCGTGAATATCAGAACAACCTCCGGCCCCGCGCTCGAAAAGCCAGGCGATCTGGTTGGAACTCTGACCAATCTCCGTGAGGGAGACATTCTCTTCATAGATGAAATCCATCGGCTCAGACCGATCATCGAAGAGTTCCTTTACCCCGCGATGGAAGACTGGCGGATCGACATCCGCCTCTCCGAAGGACCCAAGGCGCAAACGATCAGCATGCAGATCGAAAAGTTTACCCTGATCGGCGCCACCACTCGGCTCGGCATGCTCACGCCACCCATGCGCGCACGGTTCGGGATCGAGCAGCGGCTCAACTTCTATCCGCCCGGAGACCTCGAGCAGATCGTGCACAGGACGGCCGAGGTGATGCAGGTCGAGATCGACGAAGAGGGAGCGAAGGAGATCGCCAAGAGATCACGCGGAACTCCGCGCGTCGCCAACCGGCTGCTCCGTCGCATTCGCGACTTCGCGCAGATGCGTGCTAATGGCAGTATCAATCGCAAGGTCGCTGCTGATGCACTCCAGCTCCTCGAAGTCGATCAGTTCGGGCTCGACGACATGGACTCGCGGATCCTCAAGACGATCATCGAGAAATTCGACGGCGGACCCGTAGGTGTCAGCACCATTGCCGCGGCGGTCGGTGAAGACGTGGGGACCCTCGAGGAAGTCTACGAGCCATTCCTGGTTCAGAACGGGTTTCTGCAGCGGACTCCGCGCGGGCGCGTCGCAACCGCGCAGGCGTACCGGCACTTCGGATTCAATCCGCCGAGCGCCAGCGCTGGTGCACAGCAACCCACGCTTTTTTAGATCCTACTCGGCGAGCAAGCGCGCGGCGGACGAAGGAGGCTCGATGGGCTCTGGGAAAATCTGGATCGATTCGCTACTCCCGCCGGCTGCGGTGCTGGAGAATCTCCGCGCTCGCGGACGGCAGTGGCGGCAATCCGCCGTTCCCGAAGATCTGAGAAAGTTCAAGGTCTACAGCCTCGGAGTGGAAACGACTGGCTCCGAGTTCCAGATGTACTGGCTCGGGCGAATCAGCCCATTCTACAACCCGCTGTGCTTCGGCACCGTTGAACAGACCGCGAACGGCAGCCGCATAAGCGCTGGATTTAAGCTCTCCAGGCGTGAGTTCATCTTTATCGGAGCTGCCCTCGGAGGGGCTGTCCTCCCGCTTCTGCTAGGCATGTGGACGACAGTCTACGTGGGCTATTTCGTTGTCATGCTCATGTTGCTTGCGCCGATGGTCATGAAAAACAGAACCGCGGAGCCGATGCGCGCACGGCTGATCGAAGTACTGGCAAACGCAGCAGGCCAATCGACCACCGCCAACGACGCTTTTTCGACGGCAAAAGCCGGCGCGCGGTAGCGAACTTCGTCTTAGCTTGTAGGGGTTGAAGCATCCGCGCCGCGCGCGGAAGGAGGCTCGATGAATCTGTCGCGTAAGACTGTGTCCCGCGTAGTCATCACGCTCCTTGTTGTCGTTCCGGCAACGCTCTCTCCACCAGACCTTTCCGCCCAGACTAACTGGCGCGAAGTCAGAAGCATCAAGCTCGGACGATTCCGCGCGCGCGTCGACGTCTCCTCAGCACATACAGTTCGGCTCGTCAGCCAGCTCGACACCTCGTACATCACGAGCGACGAGATTGGCCCTGATTCGCTCAAGGCATGGCAGGAGACTCTCTTCTCGCAGCTCGACAAGCCGACCCGCACCAAGTACGTGCTCGGCAACGCGGTTCTGGTCGAGCCTTACGCGGCTGATTCGGCTACGATCGGGTACGCCATCACCGTCGCCGACACCGGAGGAGCTGCGCGCACTGTCCTCACCGACAAGATGGGCATCGAGGAGTTTCTCGATTTGCTCGCAAAAGGCGTGGTCGCCGCCCAGACGTTGACGGACAACGAGCTCAAACGGCCCGGACCGATCACGGGAAAGCCGATTTCGCTGGCCAAGCCAGTGAACTTCGTCTATCCGCGCACGGCCAAACTCGCCGGATTATCCGGCTCGGCGCTCGTGCAGTTCATCGTCGACACTTCGGGCCGCGCGAAGCCGGAGTCGATCACGTGCCTGGAGGCGACATATAAGGATTTCGCCGACGCCGCCACCGCCGTCGTCAAAACGATGGAGTTCAGCCCGGCGGAGCTCGAGGGTCACAAGATCGAGCAGCTCGTACAGTATCCGATCGACTTCAAGCTCAACGCGGTTCTGCCGATCAAGCCGTTCGAGGTGCCTGCGCGCCGAGGACGACGCTAGGGCCGGCGACGAACGCTACTCGACAACTCCAATCAGGATCGTGGCAACGAGGTCCAATCCGCCATCGCGCCCGCGCCTGAACAGCCAGGCGTACTGCGACCAGCTCCACCCCTGAGGAGTGTAGGAGCGCTCGTCGACGAGGACCGACCAAACATCTCCTCGCACCGACACGCGCCGGCCCCGGGTGTCCCGGGCATCCCTCAGACCCTCTGGATGTCCACGAAGTGGAAGACCCACGGTCAGGTAGTATTCGGGTAACTTCGGACAGCCGGCGTGGACATCCGCACGTTTTGCCCGCGCCGACCCACGTGGCGGAGGCGGCGGAGGAACGCGAACGCCCGCGCACTGCGGATATGAGATCGGACCGCCCGCCCGTACGCCGTTCATCTTCAGAATCTGCTTTCGATTGTCAGTCAGCTGGTCGATCGCCGACCCCTCGGCCCGCGCAAAGGTCAGAGTGGGATCGATCCCCTGAACTCCGGAAAAGTTCTCCGGATACCCCGAGCGTGTTCCATATGGACGCGGGTCGTACCGCAGCCGCTCGAGATGAAATGGGTAGTTGTCCTCCCCTCCGGCGAGCTGCGCCCGCACGACGGCGGCGAAGATCTCGGAATCGGCGCGAATCAGAGACAGCTCCTCCTTTGGAGAAATCTTTCCAGTGATCGGGGTTCGCGGTTCTTCCCGTGAGGGAAGCGATCGGCAGGCGGCGCTCGCGACCATGCACGAGCACCAGACCAGACCAGCAAGCGTCAGGCGTTGGGCGACTTTCATTCCGTCGGCTCTTTGCACAAAAGAGGCCTCCGCCGATGAGCTCCGGTCGGGTCACGGGTCAAGCGTAGATTACGGTCGATGTATTCGACGTGCATTTTCTGCCACTCTCAACTCGGCGCCAACGAGGCGGTCGAGCATTTTCCTGTTGGACGCAGGCTGGCGTTCGATGCCGCGAAAGGCAGGCTCTGGGTAATCTGCCGGAAGTGCGAGCGCTGGAACCTCACACCGCTCGAAGAGCGGTGGGAAGCGATCGAGGAGTGCGAGCGGTCGTTCCGCGCTACGAAGCTGCGCACTTCCACTGATCAAATCGGTCTCGCGCGGCTGAGCGAAGGTCTCGAGCTCGTCCGCATTGGGCTGCCGCTCCGGCCGGAGTTCGCCGCATGGCGTTATGGAGACCAATTCGGGAGGCGCAGGCGCCGGAATATTATCCGAATCAGCGCCATGGCCGTCGGGGCTGCGGCAGTTCCGATCCTGGGTCCTACGCTAGGCGTTTCACTCGGCGCGACTGGAGTCTATTCTCTTCAGCTCGCGAACTTCGGCAAGGCGTTTTACCACCGGATGAAAGTTGTCGAACGCCTAACCGCCGCGGACGGAAGTGTCCTTCCGGTCAGAAGACATGAGGTGAACGAGGCCACGATGTTGCCCGCCAGTGGGCGAGAGTCGTGGGGCCTGAGAATCTCGCATCACAAACCCAGAGATCCGGGCATTCCGTGGTGGCGGTATGATGCCGACGCTGAGACCACCGATATTCGCGGAGAGCACGCGATGCGGGCGGCCGCAAGGCTGCTCCCGCACCTGAACCGAACCGGAGCGTCAGGGCGAGTGGTCAGCGACGCCGTCAAGCTCGCCACCCGGGACAGTGATCCGACCAAATCGTTCGAAAAAGCAGCACGTTTTGCCGCGCAATGGCGGGGGTGGAATTACTTCGCCTTTTCGTTTTTATTCGCGCAATCTGATTTCAGTCACGGCAAAGGCGCGAGACTCGCCACAATTCCCGCCGACCTCCGCCTTGCGCTGGAAATGATTTCGCACGAAGAGTCAGAGCGGCGAGCAATGGAAGGCGAGCTGATGATTCTCGAGAACGCGTGGCGCGAAGCGGAGGAGATCGCCGCAATTTCTGACGACATGTTCCTACCAGAGGATATCTCGAAGCGGCTGGCTGAGATGAAGGGACGTTGACCCGGGACGGCACCAGCACCTCCCATTACGATTTCGATCTCCCTGTCGATCGCATCGCACAGCAGCCAACCGCGCGGCGCGGCGACAGCAGGTTGATGGTCATCAATCGGTCCACCGGCGAGATCTCCCACAAGCAGTTCAGCGACATCGAGCAGCTCATTCCAGCCGGCGACGCGATCGTGCTCAACACCACCCGCGTCTTTCGCGCCCGACTCCTAGGCATTCGCGAGAACGGGACACCCGCCGAAGTTCTGCTTCTTCGGCCGCTCCAGGATTCAACCTGGGAAGCGATGGTGCACCCCGGCGGCAAGCTCAAACCGGGACGAACCGTTCACATCGCCGACGATCTCGAGGTCGAGATCGTGTCGACAACCGAGCGACGCACTCGGGTGGTGCGCTTGAACACATCGGTCCCGGTCGATCAGGCGATCGAGAAACACGGGCACGTTCCGCTACCGCCTTACATCACGCGCGCCGATCAGCCGGCGGATGTCGAGCGGTACCAGACCGTGTACGCGACCGAGAGCGGATCGGTGGCGGCTCCAACGGCTGGTCTCCACTTCACACCAGAGATTCTCGACGCCCTCGCGGCGAAAGGTGTGAAGCGCGCCGATCTCATTCTCCACGTCGGCGCCGGAACGTTCAAGCCGGTCGACACAGAGAAACCAGCCGATCATGTGATGCACGAGGAGTCGTACTCGCTTCCAGCGCGCGCCGCCGAAGCCCTGAACGAAACGCGAAAAGCGGGCGGAAAGATCTGGGCAGTCGGCACCACCAGTGTGCGCACGCTGGAGAGCGCAATCGGTGATGATGGAATCTTTCGCGAGAAGTCCGGCGACACTCGCATCTTCATCCGGCCTCCATATGAATTCCGCGCTGTCGACAGGCTCATTACCAACTTCCACCTTCCGCGCTCGACGCTCGTCATGCTCGTCGCGGCATTCGCGGGCTACGACCTCACCATGCAAGCCTACCAGGAAGCTGTGGCCGAGCGGTACAGGCTCTACTCATACGGTGACGCCATGGTCATCCTGTGATAGTCGATCCCTAGGCGTCGGGAAAATCCGCCTCCACCGTCGTCTTCTCCCAGGCGTCGAAGTCCTTTTTCAGCATCTCGAGCTTGCCGCGCGCTCCTTTGAGCGCCGCTTTTCCAAGCAGCAGCCTCAAGGGCGGATTGGGTGATTCTACGGCCGCGATGATCGCCGCCGCCGCGCGAACCGGATCGCCGGGCTGCTTGCCGCTGTAACCGCGAATGTTCTCCAGATTCTGGCCGGCCGTCTCCGCATAATCGGCGATGCGCGTCTTGCTCTCGGCCGCCGAGCGTCCAGCCCAGTCGGTGCGGAAGCCGCTGGGCTCGACGATCGTGACCTCGATGCCCAGTGGCGCGACTTCGAGCGCGAGAGACTCCGAGAATCCTTCGACCGCGTACTTGGTCGCATGATAGTAGGCGAGCGTGGGAAAGCTTCTCAGTCCGCCGATCGAAGAGATGTTGACGATGTGGCCACTGCGCTGCCGGCGCATGACCGGCAGCACCGCGCGGGTCATGCTCGACAGCCCGAAGAAATTGATCTCGAACATCCGTCGGACTTCCTGTTCGTCGCTCTCTTCCACGGCGCCGAAATATCCGATGCCCGCGTTGTTCACCAGGACATCGATGCGGCCGAAGCGCTTCTCGGCGCTCTTGACCGCGACATTGACCTCCACGGGATCCGTGACATCGAGCTCCAGCACCAGAGCGCGGTCACCCTTTCCCTTCGCGATGTCCTCGGCCTTCGCCGGATCCCGCGCGGTGACGACAGCGCGGTAGTCGCGATCGAGAACCATCTTGGCGAGCTCGCGGCCAAAGCCTGTGGAGCAGCCCGTGATGAACCAAATTCTCTTGTCAGTCATGTCGATGCGCCTCGGCCTACCGTGTCGAAAGCCCCTGCACGACTCCTTTCGCCTCCGCCAACGCCGGAAGATCCGCATCCGCATGCTTCCAGTTCGCCAGCAGCTTCGAGTATGCGTCGATTCCACCCTTGGAATCGCCGGCAGCGAGACGCGCCCGCGCCAGACCAAGGAGCGACTCGGAGCGGTTGTGCCTTAACTCCAGCTCCTTTGTGAACGCAGTGATCGCTTCCTGAGGTTTGCCTGCTTCCAGCAACGCATTGCCCAGAATTTCCAGAGCGGGCGGCAGGAACGGCGGACCGGCCGGCGATGACTTCGATTCCAGGTCTCCCGCCGCTCGCATTAGATCGATCGCCGTCGTCATATCTCCGGCTTTCTTCGCGACCAATGCCTTGGCGACGTTGAGGCCAGTGGTGTAGCTCGCCGCCCCGTAATCTCCCGGCACCCCAGAATCCGACCTGCTCTGGATGCGAGCGATGAGCGCCCTCGCGTTGTCGGAGTCGCCCTGCATCGCTGCCGCGATAGCCTGCTCGAGCAGCATCGTGCTCATGAACCCGACTGCCCGGGGTGAGTGACGATCGTCTTGACGTCCGGCCGATGGGAGACCGGTGTCGCTCCAATCTCCGCTAGCGATGCGATACCTGAAAGTGAGATCGGGACCCACCAGCGAGGCGTCAGTGAATTGGCTACCGAAATCCGCGCCACGAAACAGCACACCAAGCGTATCGATCAGTCCTTTCGCGGCGCGGTAGCGGCCCTGCTGGATGTAGCCGTACTGGAGCCAGGTAAGACTGTGAAAGTCGTTCTCGGTAGCCGGCAACTTGTTGCGCGCGACCCACGCGCGGGAAGCGGCCCAGGCGCGCTCGTTCGAGGCGACGACATCATCCCACAGTCCGAGCTGCAGAAAAATGTGCGATGGCATGTGTACCGCATGCTCCGCGTCGGGCGCGATCTGGGCGTATTCCCTGGCGAAAGGCAGTCCGCGCTCCGCGCGCTTTGGATCGTCGTACGCGTGAATGAGGTAGTGCGACGCACCCGGGTGTCTTGGATTGCTCTCGAAAACGCGCTGCGCGTAGCGGATTGCTGTTTCCACCTGGGCCGTCGCGGATGCCCGAGGTAGTTGCGCCCCGAGCCCGAGCGAACCCAGTGCGGCGAAGGCAGAGGCTTCGAGATCTTGCGGATACGCGTCGGCGACTCTGCTCATTCCTTCCGCGAAACCGCGGGCGCGATCGACCTCGTCACCTTGCGCGAACAACGCCTCCACTGCCTCGCCATAGGCGCGCTCGCGGGCAGTTTTCGCGCGGGCGAGACGTGTAGCGCGACTCGGCGCGAGGCCAGCGAGCGCACCCCGCGCCGCGTTGAGGTCTTCCTGTCCCCATAGCGGATGGCGGTAGGTGAGCGCCTCCATCCAATACGCCAGTGCGAAATCCTTGTCGCGGTTCTCCGCCGCCTTGAATGCCTTCGCCGCATCCTCGTACTCGAAGCTGTGAAGAAGCGCGACACCGCGAAGGAAGTCGTCTTGCGCTGCCTTGGCTCCGGAGTTCGGAAAAACGACGTTGCCGAGTCGTGAATGCGCCGTGGTGTTGGCGTGCGAGTGGTCTTCCTGCGCGTAGGCGAGATACGGCGCTGCGAGCACGAAGCCTGAAAGAATGAGCGCGCGACCGATCATGGCGACATCCGGAAGTTGTAGTGGATCGAGTATTCTGGGGGCGCACCGTCCGGGACGCCAGCGCCGCCGCGCTGGACGGGGGCCAGGGGGAGGCGGTTAGCTTTGCTACACGCCCAATGAGCTTTTCATTCGAGATCGAAGCCACTGCCGGCGCCGCACGGGCCGGCGTTTTTGTCACTCCGCATGGACCAGTCGAGACGCCGGCGTTTATGCCTGTCGGAACTCTGGCGACGGTGAAGGCGCTCGACCCCGACGATCTCCTACAGATGGGCGCGTCGATGATCCTCGGGAACGCGTATCACCTCCACCTTCGGCCCGGCGACGAAGTTGTCCGCGAGATGGGCGGGCTTCACAAGTTCATGCACTGGGATCGGCCGATCCTGACGGACTCAGGTGGGTTCCAGGTGTTCTCGCTGGCGCAGCTCCGGACGGTCAACGAAGAGGGTGTCGAATTCCAGTCGCACATCGACGGCTCCCGTCGCTTCTTCACGCCGGAGTCGGTGATGCAGATCGAGCGCAACCTCGGCGCCGACGTGATCATGCAGTTCGATCACGTCATCCCCGGCCAATCCGACGAAGCCTCGGCGCGCGACGCCAGCGAGCGAAGCATCCGCTGGCTCGCCCGGTGTCTGGCAGAGGTGAAGCGTCTCGATCCGCGCGATCATCAGGCGCTCTTTCCGATCGTACAGGGCGGGATCCACTCGCATCTCCGGCGCGAGGCCGCGAAAGCGATCCGCGAGATGCACGACTGGCCGGGCTTCGGAATCGGCGGCTTGTCAGTGGGAGAAGAAAAAGAAGCGATGTACGAGATGATCGAGGTGGTGGATGACGCCCTCCCGAAAACGCACCCCCGTTATCTGATGGGCGTGGGATTTCCCGAAGATCTCATCGAGGCGATCCGCCGCGGTATCGACCTCGTCGATTGCGTCGCACCCACCCGGATGGGCAGGAACGGAGCGGTCTTTACCCGGGATGGCCGGCTCAACATCAAGCGCACCGAGTTCCGCACCGATCCGCGGCCGCTCGACATCGACTGTGACTGTGCCGCCTGTTCGCGATTCAGCCGAGCGTACATCAGGCATCTGTTCGTCTCCGACGAGATACTCGGGCTCCGCCTCCTCTCCCTGCACAATGTACATTTCCTCCTGTCGCTCGCCCGCAATGCCAGGGAGGCGATAAAGAGCGGCGATCTCGAGCAGTGGGCGCGCGACTGGCTGGCGCGCTACCGCACTACGTCGCCACTCGCTGTCTGAACACATTCCGCCACCACTTCCGGTTTTTCACATATGCCCAGCAATCCGATCCTCGGCTCCATTTTCATGTATGGAGCGATCTTCGCGATCTTCTACTTCATTCTCATCCGCCCGCAAGCGACCCAGCGAAAGAAGCACGACGAGATGGTCAGGAATCTCAAGAAAGGCGATGAGATCGTGACGACCGGCGGCCTGGTCGGCGAAGTGCTTTTCATCAAGGAAAAGGGCGGCGAGGACAAGACCAGCGGGATGGAAGACCGCGTCACAATAAAATCGGGTGAAACGCGGGTCATCATCGAGCGCGGGCGAATCGCGCGCATCAACAGGCCGGTCTCGGCCTCCAACGTTTCGGCTGGGTGAGCATCCTGGACATCCGGGTGCTGGGCGACCCGGTTCTACGCAAGCCGACAAAGCTCGTCACCCAAGTCACCGACGAGCTGCGCAAGCTGATCGCCGACATGTTCGAGACGATGTACGCGGCCGAGGGAATCGGACTCGCTGCGCCGCAGGTGGGACGCAGCGAGCGGCTCGCCGTCGTCGATGTCGAGGGGAAGAAGTTCGCGCTCATCAATCCGGAAATCCTGGCGACGTCCGGCGCGCCGGACAAAGCGGAAGAGGGATGCCTCTCGATTCCGGACATCTACGGCGATGTCGTGCGGCCGCTCGAGGTGACGATTCGCGCCATCGATGAGCATGGCAATCCGTATGAAGCGACTGGCACCGAGCTGCTTGGCCGCTGCTTTCAACACGAGATCGATCACCTGGACGGCAAGCTGTTCATCGACTACCTGAGCCCGCTCAAGCGCAAGGCAGCGCTGTCAAAGTGGGAGAAGGCGAAGGACGAATATCCGAGTTACATCCGAAAAGTGAAATCCGAAGTGAAGGGCGAGCACCACCACGAGACGGAGATGTAGTGCGCGTTCTATTCTGGGGTACTCCTGAATTCGCCGCACCGCCGTTGCGGGCCT
>Ga0193735_1000094_pt1 | contig 27998 bp, 26 predicted proteins | sample U1m2metaG_FD_145080 | JGI IMG/M metagenome (GOLD analysis project Ga0193735, IMG submission 145080) | Soil microbial communities from a riparian zone of the East river system, Colorado, United States - U1m2 | ecosystem: Environmental > Terrestrial > Soil > Riparian zone | place: USA: East River... | reverse complement strand
GGCAAAGAGCAGCCACCACGCGCCCCGATTCATCGCGCCGTAAAGCGCGAGAACGAGCAGGGCGATCGCGTGAATAAAATGATAAAGGACGGCTTTGTTCCAGACGTCCAACATGCCGCGTGTTTCGAGAGTCGATTTCAGACTGTGCGCTCCGAACGCTCCGAGCGTTACGGCAAGAAAACAGAGCGCGGCTGCAATCCGAATCGTTGTCATGTCGAGCTCGGTCGAGACATCTCTTGATACCTCATAATCGATTCTGCGGACGTACTCATTTCCAGCGACTTCGGCGCATCTCCAACTGCTTTTTTAAATCGTTCAATGCTGATTGTCGGCTTTGCCGAATCGTTTTCACATAGAAAATCGTTCCAGCGACGCCGAGAGCCGCTGCTCCGAGAAAGTTTAGTGCCGGCCCAAGTTTCCACAGATACGCGCCGAGGATTGCGCCGGTGCTGACGATCAAATCGCGAACAAGATAGTATGTGCCGACCATTTGACCGCGTCGCTCCGAGTCGCTGTATCCAATGATGAGCGCCTTGCGTGATGTATCTCCAAATTCCTTCAAGCCGCGAATCACAAATGCGATGACCAACGCTGAAAAACTTCGCGACATCAGCAAACTAATTGGAAAAAGCGTGAACATGATGAAGGTCACGATGACGAAGGGCTCGCGCCCATGCCGATCCGCATAATGCGAGGCGGGAATGATGCATATCGTAGCGGCGAGCATTTCTATGGCGATTAGGATGCCCACTTGTCGGCCACTGACCCCGATGTAATCCATCGCAAAAATTACGACCCAGGCGTAGGGCACACGTTCGCAAAAGCGAATCAAGATGTCGCCCAAGAGCAGATGCCTGAGCGGCGGATTGAATTCGCGCCAGCTTCGCCAGAAATTCCACTGCTCCGGCTGCGGCGCGGTCGCCGAGGCGACTTCCACCTCACCATCGGGTTTTTCGCGCAACTGCCGTTGCACTAAAATCGTGACCGCCGAGAGGAAGATCGAAACGATAAGTGCGATGCGCACGCCGTTGATGATTCCGAACCGGTCGATCAACATTCCGCCGAAAATTGGCGCAATCATGATCGGCAACCGTTTGATTACGGATTGAACGCCCACACCCATGGAGTGGCGATTTGCTTCCAGCGCAGCTCCGACCAGGGAAAATGTCGCCGGCAAGGAAAAACAAGTCCACGAAAGGAAGAGAAACATTCCAGCGATGACTGCGGCCCAATGCGGAACGAGCAGGACCAGCGCGTAGCCGGCGATTGAGACTACGTTGAAGATGATGAACGCGCGGCGATGTCCCCAAACGTCCACCAAGACTCCGCCGGGGTACGCGTAGATCGCGCCGAGCAAAGTGCGCAGCGCATCATAAAGACCGATCACAAAAACCGTTGCGCCGACTGCCTGCAGGTACTTCGGCACAAAACGCATCCAAAGTTCTTCGCCCGCGCCGATGACAAAAATGGCGATGAGCAGGATGACAAGATTGCGTTTGAGTCCGAAGAAATCCGCGAACTGCCGCTTCCGATTTACGCTTTGCTCACCTGGCGTTTGCATTCCGCGTAAAGGGCGTTGTAAACGACGAATTCGCGCTCAAGAATTTCTTGATCGCTCAGTCCGAGCGCGCCGAAACCGCTGGCGATCCAGCGCAAACCTTCTCCGGCTGCATGCGGATTGTGCGGGTGCGAGTCGGCCGCGCGAACGATTTCCCCCAGCAAAACGAGCGCTGGATCGGTGAGCTTATGTTTTTTCAAGATGGAATTGAACGAAACGTCTTCGTCATGATGCCCGAGCTCGCAATTCGAGACGTCGAACACGATTCCATCCTCGATCTTTGCCCAGTCGGTGTCGTGCGGGAGGAAGACGAACTCCGCATCTGGGTCGATAAATTTTTTGATAAGCCACGGGCACGCAACGCGGTCCACTTTAATTTTCTCGCGAGTGATCCATTTCATGAACTAGACTCCTCGTTTGTGGCAACTTGGTTCTGGTATGCGGTCATTGCCGCCATTCTCTATGGCGCCCATCAAATCTTTACACGACTTGCGGCGGAGCGCATCGGCGAAGGTCTGGGCGGATTTGTCGTTGAAGCCAGCGCCGCGTTATCGATTCTAATCTATCTCGCGTTTCTCTGGCTTAGTGGACGTTGGAGCCAGAAATTCAGTATGCCCGGTTTTAATTACTCGTTGCTCACCGGCATCTGTGTGGGCGCTGGTACCATCGCGTTCTTTTTACTTTTTCAAAAGGGCGGCCCACTCTCTTCTGTTCCGGCCATTCTGGCGGGCGGCGCAGCAATCATGGCAATCGCCGGCATCCTGTTTTTCCGCGAAGCAGCTTCTTGGCAGCGATTACTTGGCGTCACGCTGGCAATTGTTGGGTTGTTTTTGTTGCGGAAATAACGGCCGGATCATCTCACAGCTATTTGGCCGCGCAGATGAGTTTCTATTTTAGAGATTTCAATTCTTCTTTGCTTCGCGGCGGGTTGAGTTGATTTTCCGAACTCGTTCGAGACCCCAGCCATGATCACATCCGAATTTTGAGAGGATAAAAATGGACGATAGGAAATCGGAGCTCGTTGCTAAAGTACCACAGGTAACGTTTGCATTCTGGATCATTAAGATCCTGGCGACCACGCTGGGCGAGACCGGCGGCGACGCCGTCACCATGTCCTGGCTTGGCGAAACTACCGCCGCGGCCAAAGGCGCCGGCTATCTTATCGGAACGGCAATATTCGGCGTTATTTTTGTTGCCGCGGTCCTCGTACAGATTAAGGCGAAAAAATTCCACCCGTTCCTGTACTGGCTGACGATCGTCGCAACGACGACGGTCGGTACTACGCTGGCGGATTATTGCACCAGATCGCTTGGCATCGGCTACACCGGCGGTTCGACCATATTGCTGATCCTCGTAATTGCGTCGCTTTTGACCTGGCGTTGGTCAACCGGGAGCATTTCGATCGAAACGGTGAGTACACCGAAGGTCGAGATTTTTTATTGGGTGACAATAATGTTCTCGCAGACGCTGGGCACGGCACTCGGCGATTGGGTAGCGGACACAAATGAAATGGGCTATGTCGGGGCGGCCGCGGTTTTCGGTGGACTACTCCTATTGACCGCGCTTCTCTATTACTTCACGAGCATTTCACGCGTCATTTTGTTTTGGACCGCATTCATTTTGACGCGCCCGCTCGGAGCGGTCGTCGGAGATTTTCTCGATAAGCCTCTCGATAAGGGAGGCTTGGCTCTGAGCCGTTACACCGCATCGCTCGCGCTCCTGGTGGTGATCGTCGCGTTGATCCTGATCTTTCCGCAGAAGCCCGCTTCAAAAGCGCATTGATCTCATTCAATAAACGAATTGCATCCCAAAATAGCCAATGAGCGCTGTCGGCTGATCAGGCGACCGAAGCTCATCTCCCATGGATAAAATCAGTATGTAGTTTTCGGTAAACTCATGCCGCAAACCGACATTCAGCGTGAGTACGTCACGGCTGAAGTTCATTCTCGATTCGTCATGAAGCTCTGCCATCAGCATTGTTGATTTGGCAAGATCGAACCCGCAGACAATTCCATATAACCAGTCGCTTCGACCAACAGTGCTCGCTCGCGGACCCAACTCGGCGTCCACGCGCAAGCGGCCGAAGGTCTTCGCAATTTGAAATGGAATTTGAAAACGTGTGCCATCTTCAGCGAGGCCGCGGTGGACCGATGATTGCTCGATATTGAAAATGACTCGCGGAAACATGGACATATCGAATCCGCTGGTTGCCTCGTCGAGAAAGCGCCACTTCAACGCCGCTTCGGTCCCGCCGACTCCGCCGATCAGTCCCTGGCCGCTGCGCTTCACAAGCACCGGCGCGGTTTGTAACGTGAGTTGAATGTGCTCGCCCACTCCGTAGTTGAGGTCGATCGCGGGCGCATCGATCGACCACTCGTTAGGCCGATGCTCGAAGGCGATGGCGAGATTGTTTTCCCAACGCCCGTTGCCTGGAGTGCCCGGATCATCGGTAATCATGGGCGGACCGCCTTGAGCGAACGCGCCTCGCACGGCGCACGCGACAAAGATCGCAATCGCTAATTGTCGCACGCGCTAATGTTTCGTCTGTTCAGACGGACCGTAAACCAAAAGCTTCAGCGTGTTCGGGACAATCGTCGGCCGCGCGGGCGAAGCGCCGGGCGGTGGACTTGGCGGCGGCTGAAACTGCGCCGACGGCAAATAAATTCGATGCGTTTTGGGATTGAGCGCCATCGTGCGCGCGCCTCGTTCAGTTTTTAGAGTTTGAACAACCGTCAGTTTCTGCGGCGTTTCTTCTTTCGCGATGGCGGTTGTACCATCACCGCAAGACGCGAAGGCGAGTTGAGTGGCGTCATCAAACGCGCAGCCATCGACGCCGGCGCCGATTGGCACGCTGGCAACAACTTTGCCGGTCTCGGTATCGAGCATCACCATCATTTTGTTGTGACAACCCGCGAACAAACGATGATGGGCAGCGTCCAAAGCGATGGCGCTTGGTTCCTCTCCCGGCGCGAGCGACCACCGCGCGACAACTTCGTGTTTGGTCGCATCGATCACCGCGACTTCGCTCTTGTCTTCGATGTTGCAGTAGACTCGTCCGGTTTTCTCATCCATCGCTGCAAACTCCGGACTGCCGCCGAGTTCAATTGTTGCCGAGACGGTTGCAGTTTTCGCATCGACGACTGTCACAGAATTGCCCGAGTGATTGAAAACATAAACTTCACCGCGACGTGGTTCGTAAACAAGTGCGTCCGGATTTTGGCCGGTGTCGATTTTCGAAACTGTTTTCAACGTCGTTAAATCGACCGCGCTCGACTTCGCTTCTTTGCCATTCGAGGAAAAGCCGCGTTGGAATTCGGGCACGGCGACGAAGGCGTGAACTCCCGGCGTGTCGGCAATCTCACCCACGACATTGTTCTTATTAAGATCGACAACGACCACTCTCGTCGCCTGCGACAGGTAGAGGCGATTCGCGGCAGAATCGATCGTCAAAATATCCCAGCCGCCTTTACCGCCGATCGGAATTTCGTTCAAAAACTTGTACGCCTCATCGGCCAGCGCCGTGTTGCCAAGCAATATGAGAGTTGATCCGATGGCCAAGAGACGATTCGCATGCATTCAAGATTGCTAACGCGATTTCACGAAACTGCACGTCACTTGTGGATTAATTTGAGGAAGCGGCCGGAAATTTTGGAAGTATCTGCGACTGCGCCGCGATTTATTCGATCTGATAAGCGCGAATCTCGGCTTGTTGCGAACCGCGATGCGAAACCGCAACAAAGAGTCTGTCTCGGTCCGCCACAAAAAATCCGGTGCGAGCGCCTTCAGCGGTATCAACCTTGGCAGACGTTTTATAAGAGTTCGCCCCAACTTGATCGATGATGTCGATCTTGCCGGCGCCACAGACGGCATAAATTCGATGACGTTTGTTATCAAAAAAAACTTCATCGGGATCGCCGGAGATATCGACCTTTGCCACGATGTCTCCTGAATCAGTGTTGAGCACGAGAAGTTTTGACGGGAGACGGCACCCGACAAATAACCGATGATTCGCTTCATCAAGTGCCATGGGGAAATTTCCAAATGCTAGATCTGTCTTCCACTTCGCAATCACTTCGCCTTTTTCGCGATCGATGACCGCCACTTGCCGAGCGTTTGGCACGTTTACGAAAATTCGCTTGCCGTTCTTCTCCAACTCGAAGGCTTCAGGATGAGCCGAAAGTTTGATCGAACCGATTTGTTTGCCATCTGGAGCGTTGACGATCGCAATGCCGCCGCTGCCAAATCCGACATAAATCTTTTTTGCGGCGTTATCATATCGAACATTGTCTGCATCATCTTTGAAGTTTAATTCTCCAACCGTCTGGAACGATTTTCCGTCGTAAATCTTGCAAAGACCGCCTTTGTCATTTGCGATAAAGAGACGATCGAACTGAGGGATGTAAGCGATTCCTTGCGGCGCGCCGAGGCCAGTGATCGAGTGGACCCGCACGCCTTTGCGTAAATCGAGCACTTCGACCGTGTTATTGCCGAGCGCACAAACAAACAATCTTTCCCCTGTGGCATCAAACGCGAAATGGTCGATCCGCCCTTCAACACCTGGTAACGCAATTGTCTCTTTTAATTTGAGTGGCGCCGCGTTCTGTGCAGATACGGTGGCAATCGCTGTGCAACACAGCGCTACAGCAATGTAAACGGCCTTACTCGACAAGGACGCGCTCAATCTTGCAATGGTGAGCTCACGCTAAGCAGTCCACCAACCAAAAGCCCGCCTTTGACAGCTTGGGCCAAGTCTTTAGCCGCGCCTCTGCCCCAATAATGGAAGAACATGATCCGCGGCTCTTCATGGGTCATGTGTTGATGGATGGCAACGATGTTGATCCTGTCCTTGAGCAACGATTTCAGAACAGGCTGCAGTTCATCTTCCGTGACTGCGAAATCTCCATCCACAACGGCGTTGTCATCGCTGCCGGCGAATGCCGCCCATGTGTTCACGCCCATCTCCTTGTCGATCGTGACGCCGTGCATTTTTGCAGGACGACCGATTGTAAATTTCACCATTCCGTCCTTTGATTCACCCTGCACTCCGAAGATCTCGTTGAGACGCGCAGCAGTGATAGAACTCTTTTCCGGCAACGGCTGAGCACCGAAAGAGTCTTTCAGCTTCGGACTTGCGGCTCGAACCTGTTTGGCGGCGTCGTAAACTTTTCTGATCGCGCTCGCCAGCTTCTCAGCCGCGCCTTCGCCTTCGATGTGCATGAAGAAGACTTTGGGCTGATCGAAAAAGAAATGGTTGTGGAGGGCTGTCACGTTAAGTCGGTTGTCCAGCGCAGCTGACATCGCGGCATTGACCTCATCTTCAAACAAGACGGTGTCGCCCATGACCATGGCACCGTTGCTAGTCTCAGTAAACGCTGCCCAAGTGCCGAGGCCCATGAATGGCGGCATCGTCCATCCATCCACAACGACCTTTATGTCATCGCGCGGGAACGTGACTCGATAAACGCCCTCTTTTTCGTTCATCTTTCCTTTGAGCCCGGTGATCTCCTCGATGCGCGCCCTGTCCAAGCCGGCGGCTAGAACGGTAGCAGCGAGGGCAGTGAAAACGATGGTGCCAACAACGCTTGGTTTCATGACTATCTTTCTCATGAATCGTTTTGCGTGGCTAAACAAAGTTGGACCCGGAGCAGCCGGCCACTTTTGTTTTCGCGACAAACTTTGAATCCGCGCCAAGTTCGAGAAGGAAGACACCGCAGAGAGCGTCGCGCGTCAATTTGAGCCATGGACGATGAGAATAACGAAGACCATCAGATGCCGCCGTGGCGTGAGGTGTTTTTGTATTTTTTGTTTCTAGGCTTTGTCAACATTGGCGGGCCGGTCGCGCAGATCACGATGATGTTCAATCACATGGTGGAAAAGCGCCGATGGTTATCCAAAGATCGTTTCGTCAAGATCATGGCCTTCTGCCATATGCTTCCCGGCCCTGAGGCGCTACAACTTGCCATCTATGTCGGTTATCTGAAGAGGAAGCTTTGGGGCGGCATTTTGGCCGGCATCACTTTCATTCTCCCGGGCGCAGTAATGATGATCGTTCTCAGCTGGATGTACGTTAAATATGGCAAACTGCCCCAGGTTATAGACGCACTCTACGTTCTCAAGCCCGCGGTCTTCGGTATTATCGCTGCCGGGATCATCAAACTCGGTCGCGCTGCAATTCGGAATTTGTTTCTGGCAGTCCTGCTCGTGGGCGCGTTTGTGGGAATGCGTTTCGCGGGAATCAACTTTCTGCTGATTCTCCTGATGGCCGGCTTGTTGAATCTGATTTTCGAACAGGGTTGGCCGCTGCTTGGGAAAACTTCGCCGACAATGCCGACGATGATCGGTGGAATTGGCCTGCTGCTTCCGTTGGTTGACTCGCGTTTGTTTCAGATCGCCTGGCTGTTTCTCAAAACGGGACTGCTAAGTTTTGGCGGCGCGTATGCTTCGCTTGTTTTCGTGCAGCGCGGCGCAGTTGCGCAATACCACTGGCTGAGTGATGGGCAGTTGCTGGACGGTGTGGCGCTGAGTGTCGCTACCCCCGGGCCGTTCATGTTGTTCACGACGTTCGTGGGTTACCTGGCCAGCGGAGTTACTGGAGCGGTGTTAGCTACGTTCTTTGTATTTTTGCCCTCGTTTTTCTTCGTGATTGGTGGCGTGTATTATGTCGAAAAGGTTCGGGAGAATCATCTGATTCAGGCGTTCCTCGCGGGCGTGAGTGCCGCGGTCGTCGGCGTGATCGCGGTCGTATCTCTCGATTTAATCCCTCAAGCGCTGGTTGACTGGCCAACTCTAGCTATCGCGGTGGTTGCGTTTCTCTTGATCGCCTTTTTGAAGCGGGATGTTGCGTTGGTAGCTATTGGCGCAATGCTCGGCGGAATCATTTACTCGACCGTTCGCGCTTACGCGTGAGTTGCCGGCTGTAGCCGGGATCGGTCGATCTCGGCACATTCGGGCCGGGGTCACCGACCCCGGCTACAAAGTCGCACGCGCGAGTGGACGCGGCGAAGACGACATTGGATTACGCCGCTCCGCCGCGCTTTCACCCCTGATCGCATTGAGCCGCTCGACAAGCTGCGAGCCAATGAACAACGCGATCCACCTTCGACTTAGTATTTCTCGCCTTTTTCCTTGTGCTCTTTGGCTTCGTTGTGTCTGCTCAGCACTTTGCCGTTGGCATCCATTTCGACGCCGGTCTGTTTACCATTCTTCTCGATGACGGCTTCAAAGTTAGCGCCCTCTTTTTCCCAACGAACAATGGTTCCGCCTTTGGCCTCGGTCTGGGCAGCTTGCTGCACCGCCGCAGGGACGTCAGAACTATTGATGGTTTGTTCTTCGTGTTTTTCTTCGTTCGCTTGTGCAGTAATGCCGAACGCCAAGCCGGCACTTACCGCGGCTACTGTGACTAGGTTTTTTGTTTTCATGTCTGTTAGGTTTTGACTATTGGCCTTTCAATATTGTTCGAAACTGAGTGCTCATTGGCGTGGAAAAGACTGCAAAAAAAATCGAAGCGTGAGCCGATCAGCCGCATGTCAGGCCGAACCCGACAAGCGAGCGCACTCCGCCTCGTAATCTTCAATTAATTTCAGGATTTTGGATTGAAACGCATCCTGTGCTGCGTAGACCGTGCCAATGGCTTCAGCGAACGCTTTTTGCTTGAGCTCGTCCTCAATCGTTAAGCTCAACTCGGCTAGCTTTTCGATGTTCGCCCGCGAGTGAAACTCCAACTCCTTTAGCTTGGAAAGAACTGCGAGCGATTTTTCCAGTTGCGTTGAATCTGGTGGTTGAGGCGGTTTTTCGGCTTCGGGCTTGGGCACGGTGCTTTGCTCGACGGCAGCTGGTTTCGTTTGTTCGATTTGCGTCTTCCCGCTCGTCTGGGACCCACCAGCCTTTTGAGCGTGTTTGGCTTTGTGGTGCTTCTCTTGAGTGACTTTCTTCGCGTGTGCGATGTTTCTTGGGTCTCCCATTAACTAATAGACGGCTTTCAAGCGTCCGGCGGCCGTATCTTCATGCAAGCAACTTCGCTAGACCTCTGCCATTTGCGGTCTCATGAATGGGTCGTCGTCAGTGATGGTTTTGCGTGAACGCGACCCTCACCCGGCGCTGACGCGTCCGCCTCTCCCTAGTAGGGAGAGGATTGAGGTGAGGGTGCGGGCAGCTGTTCGCCATTTGCGAGCCGCGTTCTAGCGCTTCGCGAAAATCTCGCGCAACGCCAATCGCGCTGCGTGATACCCGCACATACCGTGGACGCCGCCGCCAGGCGGCGTGGAAGCCGAACATAAATAAACCCCGCGCAACTGGGTGCGATAAGGCGTTGGACTGAGAATTGGTCGCGCGATCAACTGCAACAGGTTCGCCGCGCCGCCATTAATATCGCCGCCCGCTAAATTCAGATTCGATTTCTCCAAATCAGCTGCGTTCATTTTGTGACGAGCAAGAATGCAATCGCGAAAACCGGGAGCAAAACGCTCGATTTGAGATTCAATGCGATGCGACATGTCGGTGTCGCAACCAAATGGAACGTGGCAATAGGCCCAGAGCGTATGTTGTCCGCGTGGTGCGCGTGTTTCATCGAACAGACTTTGTTGTGCGACCAGTGTAAACGGACGCTCGGGAATTGTTCCGCGAGCGACGTCGCGTTCGGCGGCAGCAATTTCGTCCATTGTGCCTCCGAGATGAATTGTGCCGGCGCGGCGGCAAGCTTCTGCTTTCCACGGAATCGGCGCACGCAGCGCATAATCAACTTTGAAAATTCCGGGCGCGTGTCGGAATGATTCGAGTCGACGCCTGTACGCGGGTGGCATTTGCCCGCGGGCGATGCGCAAAAATTCCCACACAGAAACATCCAGAAGAACCGCCCGCGATTTCGGCAGGTCGCTCAGATTTTCAACGCGATGGTTGGTCCTGATCGTCCCGCCGAGTTCGCGGAGACAACTGGCGAGCGCATTTGCAATGGCTTGCGACCCGCCACGCGGAATTGGCCAGCCCACAGCATGTCCAGCCATTCCCAAGACCAAACCAAATGAGGACGAAGCGATCGATTCTAACGGCAAGAACGAATGCGCTGCGATTCCCGCAAACAACGCCCGCGCTGGTTCGTGCTTGAAAAGAATCTTCGCCAACGAACTTGCCGGACAAAGGGCCGGGATTCCGAACCGTGCCAGCGCCAGGGGATGCCTCGGCAGATGCAACATCGGTTGCAGAAATTCGTTAGCCAATTTTTCCCAGTTGCGCGCGAGCCGTTTCATCAGGCGGCAATAAGCGCGTGAATCGCCGGGGAGTTGTTCCGCTGTCAGATCGACGTCTCGATACAAGCAAGCTGCAGTGCCGTTATCCAGTGGATGTGCCAACGGAATTTCAGGTTGAATCCATGCAAGGCCTAATCGCTCTAGCGGAAGTGTCTTAAAAAATGGCGAACCGGCGGCCAGAGGATGAACTGCCGAGCAAACGTCGTGGACAAATCCCGGTAACGTGAGTTCCGCCGAGCGCGCGCCGCCGCCAATTGTCGCGTTCGCTTCGCAAACGAGCACCGAACATCCCGCGCGCGCCAGCGTGATTGCGGCGGCGAGACCATTCGGCCCTGAGCCAACTACGATTGCATCGTATTTGTCCGCCACCAGTCACGCAGTAGAGCATGGCGGACATTTTTCCAATCCAAAAGCCATCAACAGCGCACCGAAATCTTCGAGGTCAGCCGACCAGTGCTCATGGAATTTACGGCGACGTTTTGGAATGCGGACAATAACCTGTAGCCGGGTTCGACGATTCCGGTGTGGGCGCGCGGGTCTCGCTTACGTGCTCGGCAATTTGCTTGTTCGTTAACTGACGACTGCTCGATCCATTTGCATCGGTGCAACGAGCAATCGTGCCAACTCGCCTACGCGCTGCACCAAGTCTGGTGAATTGCCGAGCTTTTCGATTTGGCTCACGATCGCGCTGCCGATCACAGCGGCATCTGCAAAACGCCAGACTTCGCGGACCTGTTCCGCTGTTGAGATGCCGAATCCGACGGCTAACGGCAAATCGCTTACTGACCGCACACGTTTCACGAGAGTTTCGGCGTCCCCCGTCATTTCATCGCGTGCGCCAGTTACGCCGGCGCGTGAAACTGCGTAGATAAATCCGCGCGCCTGCCGCGCAATCTGTTTCAGTCGTTTGTCTGACGTTGTTGGCGCGACGAGAAAAATCGGGTCTAGCTCGAACTGAATCAATGTTTTAGTCCAAGTCTCAGCTTCTTCGGGAATGAGGTCGGTCACAACAACCGCGTCCAGCCCGGCTTTTTTCGCGTCGTTCGCCAGCCTGTCTCTGCCAAAACTCAAGAGTGGATTGAAGTAGCTGAAGAGGACGATTGGAACATCGATATGCTGTTTTGCATGTGAAACGCATGAGAGCACATCGGAAACTGTAGTCCCTTTGCGCAGCGCGCGTTCAGATGCGCGCTGAATGGTTTCGCCATCGGCGACGGGATCACTGAAGGGAACGCCGAGCTCGATAATGTCTGCCCCCGCGGCAGCAAGCTCGATGAGCAAGCGCTCAGTGGTTGCAATATCGGGGTCACCTGCGGTGATAAATGGAATAAAGCCGCCGCGTCCAAGGCGTTTCAAGGAAGCGAACGTTTCCCGGATTCGACTCATCGGGTTTGCAAGTCGGCGACGAGCTGGACGTCTTTATCACCGCGACCAGAAAGATTCAGAATGATCGCGTCGTCTCGTGGCAACTCGCGAGCGATACGGACGGCAGGCATAATTGCGTGGGACGTTTCGAGCGCGGGAATGATTCCCTCTAATTTGGCGCAAAGCTCGAATCCTTCGAGCGCGTCGGCGTCACTCGATCTAATGTATTCGGCTCGTCCGTTGTCGTGGAGGAATGCGTGCTCAGGCCCGATCGCCGAATAATCCAGCCCGGCTGAGATCGAATGCGTTGTCGCGATTTGACCGTTCGTATCCTGAAGCACGTACGACATGGTTCCTTGCAAAACTCCTACACGTCCGCCGCCGCTCCTCTCGCCGGTGTGAAATCTGGCGGCGTGGTCGCCCAACGAATCGCCGCGCCCTCCAGCTTCTACACCGATCAGTCTGACCTGTTCGTCTGCAATGAAAGGATGAAACAGACCGATCGCATTTGAGCCGCCACCTACACACGCTACCAGCGCACGCGGCAACTTTCCCGACGCGGACAGAATTTGTTCGCGCGCTTCGCGTCCGATTACGCTCTGAAACTCGCGGACCATGAGCGGATAGGGGTGTGGACCGAGCGCGCTGCCCAGCAGATAATACGTGTCGTGCACGTTTGTCACCCAGTCGCGCAACGCTTCGTTAATCGCATCCTTCAACGTGCGCATGCCTGCGTTGACGGTTATTACTTCAGCGCCAAGCAATCGCATTCGGAAAACGTTTAGCGCCTGACGCCGTACATCTTCTGCGCCCATGTAAATAAGGCAGCGCAATCCAAACAGCGCGCACACTGTTGCCGTTGCGACGCCGTGTTGACCTGCGCCGGTCTCCGCGATGATGCGCCGTTTGCCCATCCGTCGTGCCAGCAGCGCTTGTCCCAGCGCATTGTTGATCTTGTGCGCGCCAGTGTGCAAAAGATCTTCGCGTTTCAGATAAATTTGCGCTCCGCCAGCGTGCGCAGATAACCGCTCTGCATGAAACAACGGCGTCGGGCGGCCAGCGTAATCGCGTAGCAATTGATTGAGTTCGCGCCAGAAATCGTTGTCATGGCGCGCGCGCGTAAACTCTTCAGTCAGCTCCTCCAGCGGCGCGACCAAGATTTCCGGAACGTAGCGACCGCCAAACCTCCCCCAATGTCCGTGTTCGTCTGGCTCACTTCTGGTGATTTGTGATTTTTGCATGGGAATTATTGGAGTGACGAAGCATCTGCGACGCGCTCAGTTCGTCGAACGGCAGCCACGAAATTTTTAATCGCGCGATGATCTTTAACGCCCGCAGCGCGCTCAACACCGCTGCAAACATCCACAGCGTGTGGCCTGACTGCTGCGATCGCGCGACCAACGTTTTGCGTGTTCAAGCCGCCGGAGAGAATTAGAAATCGCGTGAATCGCAATGTCGCCCGCGCGGCAGACCAATCGCACGTCTGTCCAGTCCCACCGCGGAGATCGGGATGATGTGCATCAATGAGCAGGTCACAATCCGGAAACAGTGAGACGTCTTCCGGGCGGAAGCCTGCATGAGTCGAAAACACTCGAATCACGCGAAACTCGCTGGCCAGTTCACGCGCCAGTTCAGGCGAGAAATTCCCATGCAACTGAACGCAGCGAACTCCAGCGATGTTTGCGGTCTTCCGAATGTTCTCGGCGTTCCCGTCAACGAAAACACCGACTGCATCAGCATCAACCGGCAGCGTCTCGACAATTTGCCGTCCAATCTTGGGTTCAATGTAGCGCGGGCTTTGCGGATAAAAATTGAGTCCGATCAATTGTGCGCCGAGCTCCACGCAAGCCTTGGCATCTCTCGCGTTTGTGATGCCGCAGATTTTGATCTGCACTGGAGTCATGTTCGATGAGCTGTTGCCGATTGAACTTGTTCGCCACGGCGAATCCGTCCTGTGGCGGATCGAGCTTCAAATTCGGCGACCAAATCGCGAAGGGCTTTCTCTGGATCGCTAGCGCGCATCAGCGTTTCGCCGATGAGAAAACCATGGAACCCACATTCGCGAAGACGTCGCAACGACTCCGCATTCTGCAATCCACTCTCACTAACCATCACTGTGTCGTTGGGAGCGTCAGCAATGAGTCGGCGGCTCGTTTCCAAGGAGACTTGAAACGTCTGGAGATTGCGGTTGTTCACGCCGATGACCTTGGCGCCAGCATTCAGCGCGCGGCGCAACTCGACGGACGTATGCACTTCAACGAGTGCGTCGAGCCCGAGTTGGTCTTCTGCAACTTCCCGCAGATCACCTAGCACGGCGTCATCCAATGCCGCGACGATTAACAGCACGGCGTCGGCTCCGGCAACGGCTGCTTCGTAAATCTGGATCGGATCGATGATAAAATCTTTGCGAACGATCGGCAGATTCGTGCTGGACCGGACGGCGCGAAGATCGGCAATCGAACCGCCGAAATGTGCTTCATCGGTAAGGACGGAAATCGCGCAAGCGCCGCCTCGTTCGTAACGGCGGGCAACTTCTTCAGCTGAAAGATCATCACGAATGATTCCGGCGGATGGCGATCTGCGTTTGAACTCTGCAATAATCTTCAGACACGGCGATTCCAACGTTAACCCTTGCAACAGGCGATGCGGCACTGCCGCTTTGCGAATCTCCAGCGCGCCTTCGCGAAAACGGCTGGCAGAAAGATCGGCTTTCATCCGTTCTATTGCTTTGCGCTTTTGCGCGAGGATTTCAGCGAAAAAATTTCTGCTCATCGGTCTCGGTTTGTCTCGCGAATGAGCGCGTCCAGCTTCGACGCCGCGCGTCCGCTATCGATACTTTCGCGCGCAAAGGCAGCTCCTTCGGGAAGATCGTGCGCGAACGCCGTCACGTGAAGAGCTGCGGCGGCATTTACGATCACCAGATCGCGCGCGGGAGCCGTTTCTTTGGTCTTGTCACCCTCCAAAATTGTGCGGATCAGTTTTGCGTTTGTGCGCGGGTTACTTCCGCCAAATTCACTGAAGCTTTCCTTTTTCAATCCAAAATCCTCAGGCGAAATCGTGAACGTTTCCACGCTGCGGTTCGGCGAACAGGCAGCGACGAAAGTTCTGTCGGTGATTGTTACTTCATCGAGGCCGTCGGCCCCGTGCACTACCCATGCTTTCTCCACGCCTAGTAGAGATAGCGCCGACGCGACTCGCTCAAGCAGGGAAGGATGCCACACGCCGAGAATCTGAAACGGCGCCCGGGCTGGATTCGTTAGCGGACCCAGAAGATTGAACGTGGTGCGGACGCCGAGTTCGCGCCGAACATGGGCGACTCGAGCAGTCGCTCGGTGAAAAATCGGCGCGAACATAAAACAGATTCCGTGCTCGTTTAGGCAGCGTTGAACCGTCTCGGGTGAGGCAGCCGTGTTAACGCCCAACGCTTCGAGCACGTCAGCACTTCCGCAAAATGATGTCGCCGCTCGCGAGCCGTGTTTCGCGACGGGGACGCCTGCGCCAGCGATGACGAAAGCCGCTGCTGTGGAAACGTTGAAAGCTTTCGCGAGGCTCGAACCGGTTCCCGCGGTATCTATGAAACGCGCGTGACTCGAACGCACGGGAATAGCGCGATTGCGCATCGCATCGGCCATTCCGGTGAGTTCCTCAACTGTTTCGCCTTTGGTGGCCAAAACAGCCAAAGCCGCTGCTACTTGTGTGTCCGTGGCGGAAGGATTCAGCAGGGCCTCTAAAAAATCTGCGGCTTCGGCTCGGGTAAGATTTTCACCGTGCATGAGACGCGCGGTCATTTCGCGAAGCTCGAGATTGCCGGTTTCGCTTTTGATACCTGGCGGATTCATACGGTTTTCATCTGGCTCGCTATTGCCAGCGCCTTCATCATGGCGCGCGCTTTGTTAACTGTTTCTTCGTATTCGCGCTTCGGGTGCGAATCGGCGACGATGCCCGCACCTGCTTGGAAATATGCCTTTCCATTTTTCAGCACCGCACATCGCAGCGCGATGCAGGAATCAAAATTCCCCTCAAATCCGAAGTAGCCGATCGCGCCTGCGTAACAGCCGCGCCGCGTGTTCTCCAGCTCGCTAATGATTTGCATTGCGCGGATTTTTGGCGCACCGGAGACGGTGCCGGCGGGAAATGTCGCTCTAACGACGTCGAACGCGGTGCATCCGGCGCGGGAACGGCCAACTACATTGGAAACGATGTGCATCACGTGGCTGTAACGCTCGATCTCCATGAATTCCGTCACGCGAACGGTGCCGAATTCGGCAACCCGGCCGACATCATTCCGCGCGAGATCGACAAGCATGATGTGTTCGGCGCGTTCCTTCGGATCGGCGAGAAGCTCAGCGCCGTTGGCTTCATCTTGCGCCGGCGTGACGCCACGAGCGCGGGTCCCTGCAATCGGCCGGATCTCGACGATGTTGCCCACGAGACGCACGTGCATCTCCGGCGAACTGCCAACAAGCGCAAAATCATTGCCGAACTTGAGACAAAACATGTACGGCGAAGGATTGATGAAACGAAGGCAGCGATAAAAATCGAGCGGCTCTCCGTCGAACGGCGATTCGAATCGCTGCGATAAGACGACCTGGAAGATATCGCCCGCGCGAATGTATTCCTGTGCCCGCTCCACTGCGCGCTCAAATTCGTCGCGAGGCAAATTGCTGCGAGGCGGCGGCTGTTTTTCATCCTCCGCAATCGGAACAAGCGGCAGATCGATCGGGTCCGCCAACTGTTGCGTGATGGACTGCACCGATTCGACAGCGCGCGCGTAGACCTTTTCCGGCGATCCACCATCCAGAAATGCGTTGACGACGATTTTCAAGCTCCGCAGCCGATGATCGAAAATCAGGACGTTACCGGTGAGCATGAAAAGCATCTCGGGCAATTGCAGATCGTCCTCATGTGCCGCCGGAACTTTCAGCTCGAAAAATCGGATCGCTTCGTAGCCGAGAAAACCGACGGCGCCGCCAGCGAACCGTGGCAGCTCCGGGCGCGAAACGAATTGATACCGCGCCATCAACTTGCGGAGCTCATCGAGAGGATCGGTAGCCGTGCCGAACCGCTCCTCAACGCCGTTTCGCACGATCTGGATTTCCCGCCCGTAGCTTTTAATAATGATGCGTGGGTCGAATCCGACGAATGAGAATCGACCGGACACGTCATTTTTTTCTGTCGATTCAAAAAGGAAGCTGTAAGGCCGGCAGCTAAATTTTTTGAATGCAGAGACCGGCGTTTCGCAATCGCCAACGAACTCTGCAAAAATCGGAATGACATTTCCGCGTTTCGCGAGCTCGACGAATTCCTTCAAACTAGGAGTGACTTGTGTTGTCATTCAGTACACTGGCTTCAACGCCTCTTTGCTTGTGTTGCCCACGTCGATCCGCCTCTCCCTTCTCAAGGGTGAGGGTTTGCGGCTTAAACTCCAGGACGGTAGAACCCCTCACCTCAATCCTCTCCCCTCGAAGCAGGGGGAGAGGCGGCCAGGAACGCGGAGATTTTATCCGAGCTTTCACACGTGAAGTGATTGATGACCGGTTACGCCAGTTTTTGGTGCAAGCGAGAGGAAGCGCGAGAGAATTTTCCTGCCTGCGGGGGTGAGAACCGATTCAGGGTGGAATTGCACTCCCTGCACCGGAAACTCACGATGGCGCAGCGCCATGATTTCGCCGTCGTCGCTCTCGGCGGTGATTTCGAGACACGCAGGAAATAAACTTCGCTCGACAATCAGCGAATGATACCGGCCCGCCTCAAACGGGTTCGACAAATCTGAAAAAAGCGCGCTGCCGTTATGTCTAATCGTGCATGATTTCCCGTGCATGAGGCAGCCAGCGCGGACCACGCTGGCGCCGTACGCTTCGGCAATGCACTGATGACCGAGGCAGACGCCTAGAACTGGAATGTGCTGACCAAACGTTAGAACAACTTTCTTGCTGATGCCCGCTTCGCGTGGCGTGCACGGCCCCGGGGAAATGCAAATGTGTCGCGGAGCTAACGCTGCGATTTCATCAATTGAGATTTCATCGTTCCGTTTGACCAGAACATCGCAGCCCAGCTCGCCGAAATATTGCGCGAGGTTGTAAGTGAAAGAGTCGTAGTTGTCGATTAGGAGAACCATCGTTTCGGCTTTCTCAAGCTGTCTTCAAAGGTCATCGCCGTCCGGCGCCATGAGACTGCGAATAGCGCGAACTTCTTCGATGAGCTGCGCATACTCCGAAAGCGTTAGCGCCTGCGCGCTGTCGGACAGAGCAAGCTCCGGTTGATTGTGAACTTCGATCATAAGACCGTCCGCTCCGACTGCTATCCCAGCACGCGCGAGCGGTGTAACCATGTACGCGGTGCCGGTTCCGTGTGAGGGATCGACGATCACCGGCAAATGTGAAATGCGTCGAATCGCCGGCACCGACGCGAGATCAAGCGTGTTGCGCGTATGCTGCGCGAACGTACGCACACCGCGCTCGCAAAGGACGACGTTGTAGTTGCCCTCAGCCATGATGTACTCGGCTGCAAGCAACCATTCCTCGAGCGTTGCAGCCATTCCGCGCTTCAACAGAACGGGCAACTTGGATCGGCCCGCTCGCTTTAGAAGCGAAAAGTTCTGCATGTTGCGAGCACCGATTTGAATCACGTCGCCGTATTTTTCGATCAGATCGACATGCGATTCATCAACGGCTTCGGTGACGATCTTTAGCCCGAATTCCTCGCGGATCGCGGTCATGATTTCCCAAGCCTTCTCACCCAAGCCTTGGAACGTGTAAGGTGATGTTCGCGGTTTCCAGATGCATCCGCGGAAAAAGCGCGCACCGCTCCGTTGGACCGCTTCTGCCACGGCGAACGCCTGCTCGCGGCTTTCGATCGCACACGGCCCGGCGATGATCGCGAGCTCGCTGCCGCCGATTGTCGCATCGCCGACGCTGACAACTGTCTTATCGGGGCGCAGATCGAGTGTGATCAACTTGTACGGTTTCGTGACACGGATCACTTCCACGACACCGGGCAGATTTTCGAAACGCCGGCCATCGATTGGACCCTGATTGCCCGTGATGCCGATTGCCGTTCGCGTGGCCCCCGGCATCGCATGCGCGCGGAAGCCAATTGCCTGAATGACATTCAACACAGCATCGATCTCGGATGCCGTGGCGCTGGGTTTCATTACAATCAACATATTTTCAAAAGGGTTGGGTTAGTTCATGTGGACGCAGACATGAAATCTCCCTTGGAAAGAAGAGAGAAAAGTCAGCGCCCGTTGAGGAACGGTCGCTTTCTATCGCCAGACTCCGAGCGCCGACGTGGAGACAAACTGCAAGCCTTTTGCAGCGTCTATCGAAGAGGATATGTCAGCACTCATTGCCCGAAATCATACTGCCAATCGTAAGCTTGTCGATTCAAATTTCGTGTGATTGCCTTCAATTCTATGGACCAATCGAAATCCTCGTCGATCATAATTTTTTTCATCGGCAATTATTTCTTCACGTTTCTCATCGTCGGTTTAATTGCCACAGGAATATCGCTATTCAATAAGCCAAAACCGCTTCGCATCAGCGAAGTGAGCTAAGCGTTTTTCTCGTACTATCTGCTTTTCGCGGTTGGAATAAATAATCTGATCAACTTCGTCTTTCACGTGTTCTTCGGTGATGTGCCAGCGAAGTTTATCGGGTGGGGAAATAGCCCGTTCCAGGCAGAGGTGGATTCGCAAGTCTCGGTGTGCGAATTGCAGGAGTCATCGCATTCAAAGCGAGTCTTCCTTTCCGATTCGCGACGCTGATTCCGCCGTCGGCTTTCTCATTGGCCGCGGCTGCCGGTCACTTTTATCAGATGATCGTAGCGCATAATTTCTCGCCGGGAAACGTCGGACTGGTGCTCCCAATTGACATAATTATGCCGATTATCGGATTTACGTTCTTGTGGCTCTCGTACAAACATCCGCAACCGGGAACCGGCAACCGCAACTTGATTTAGCAACGCTTTGAGCAGCTCAAGTACGCCGCTTGCCCTGCAGCGCGCATTGCAAGTAACATCCACCATGAAGCTCCGTATCTCGTCGGTTCTTTTGCTGTCGATTGCGTTGATTTCCGCAGCTTTCGCTGAAACAAAATCCTCGATTCAGGAACGCGCAGATCGTTTTCTCGCGCTGTCGAATGCCGGGTATCAGGCGCTTTATCGCGTAAATAGCGAAGCGCAATGGACCGCCGTTACCGATGTCACACCCGATCATGATGCTGCCGCTGAAGCCACCGGCAAAGCATACGCAGCATTTAATGGGAACCCGGCGATCATCAGTGAAGCGCGCGAGCTGCTGGCGCATGAGAAAGAGCTCAGCGAGCTGACTGTGCGGCAGTTAAAGCAACTTCTCCTGAATGCGGCGGAAGGGCCGATGACGAATCCCGACCTTGTAGCGAAGCGCGTTGCCGCCGAAACAAAGCAGGCGTCGCTCATGAATGGGTTTCAATTCAAATTCAACGGACAGAAAACCACTGCCAACCAAATCGACGACAAATTAGAGAAGATTACTGACTTGGCCGAGCGCAAAGCAGTGTGGGAAGCGTCCAAAGAGATCGGCCCCGCGCTTAAGGACAACCTGGTTGTCTTACGCGACCTGCGCAACGGCGTGGCCAAGGAGATGAAGTATCCAGATTACTTCGCCTTGGAAGTCGCCCCTTACGGGATGACCAGCGACCAGATGCTCAAGATGCTGGAAGATTGGATGGCCACGCTGCGTCCGCTCTATTTGCAACTGCATACCTGGGCGAAATACAAGTTGGCTGAGAAATATCATCAGCCTGTGCCGAAGAAAATTCCTGCGCATTGGATCAATAATCGCTGGGCCCAGGAATGGCCGGGCCTCGTTGAGGCGGCGAATATCGACAAGTACTTCGAAGGGCGAAAACCGGAATGGATTATCAAGACTGCCGAACAATTTTACACCGGACTCGGGTTCTCGCCGTTGCCGCAAAGTTTCTGGGAAAAGTCGGATTTGTATCCAGTGCCGCCGGACTCGAAGCGCAAGAAAAACACGCACGCCTCCTGCGGGCATATCGACCTTGAGAACGACATTCGTTCGCTGCAAAGCATCGAACCGAACGCGCGTTGGTTTTTCACTGCGCACCACGAGCTTGGTCACGGATATTATTTCAAAGCTTACACGCGACCGGAGGTTCCATATTTGTTGCGGCTTGGAGCGGCGCCGGGATTTCACGAAGGTGTCGGCGAATTGATCGCGCTCGCGTCCAGTCAGGTGCCATATCTGCAATCACGGGGCGTGTTGCCTCTCGAATTCGATGCGGATAAGACAGCGTTTCTGTTGGATGACGCGCTGGCCCGCTCGATCCCGTTCATATATTTCTCGTGCGGCGTGATGCCGCATTGGGAGGCGGACATCTACGCGTACAATCTTCCGCCAGATCAATGGAACGCGCGCTGGTGGAAATACGTTTCCGATTTTCAAGGAATCGAGCCGCCGTCGCCGCGCGGCGAAGAATTTTGCGACGCCGCAACCAAAACGCACATCAACGATAACCCGGCTTACTACTACAACTATGCGTTTGCGACCGTGTTCAAGTTCCAGTTGCACGACTACATCGCGCGCAAAATTCTGCATCAACCGCCGCAATCATGTAATTACGCCGACAACAAGGAGGTCGGCGCATGGCTAAATAACATTTTGAAAAAGGGCGGCACAGAAGATTGGCGCAAGGTTTTGAAAGAAGCGACCGGCGAAGATATCTCCACGCGCGCGATGATGGATTACTTCAAACCGCTGATGAGTTGGCTGGAGGAACAAAACAAAGGCCGCCAGATCGGCTGGGAGTAGGGCTCACCCGCGAATCACGCAAATCACACGAATAATTCACCGGCGAAAAAGTAAATTCGCATCATTCGCGTAATTCGCGGGCCAATCTCTGTGCGTATTCTCGTCATTACCGGCGCGGGTGTTTCCGCTGAGAGTGGCATCCCAACGTTTCGCGGCAAGGACGGTTACTGGCGGAATTTTGATCCGGCAAAGCTGGCAACGCGGAAGGCGTTCGCGCGCGATCCCGAATTGGTTTGGGAATGGTACCGCGAGCGACGCCAGTGCATCCGCAACGCGCAACCGAATGCCGGGCATATCGCCATCACGAAACTGGCGCAACACGCAGACGAGTTCCTGCTCGTCACACAAAACGTGGACGATCTGCATGCGCGTGCCGGACTTGCAAAGGAAAAGATGGTGCAGATTCACGGCGACATTTTCGTGACCAGATGTTCGCGCTGCGATTTTAGCCGACACGATTACGAAGGGGAGCGCGAGGATCGAGAAAATGCTGTTTTTGGAGTGCGCGGACATGTCCGCGCTTTCAAAGCGGCGACATGTCGCCGCACTCCAAAGTGTCCGGAGTGCGATGCGCTCATGCGGCCCGGGGTCGTCTGGTTCGGAGAGCAACTGCCGCTTAATGAGCTGCAGCGAGTCGAAAATTATTTCGACCGCGGACGGTGCGACCTTGTGATCGTGGCCGGGACGACCGCGACCTTTGGATACATCATCGACTGGGCGCTGCGTGCGAATCGTCATGGTGGCGGACTTATCGAAGTGAATCCCGAAGAAACGCCGCTCTCACAATTCGCAACGCGGCTGGTGCGCGAGCCGGCTGCGGTAGCTCTGCCACTGTTGGTTAATCAATTAATCGAATTGTAGGCCAAGCGCATCGCTTGCCGAATCTGTAGGGGACGCTGTCAGCGTCCCGATTTTTTGGGAAGCAGACTGCTTCCCCTACAGGTTTCATTTTTCAGTTCACGAAAATACGCCGCCACATTTGCTTTGAAAAAGAAATACCAAGCCGAAAGACCGCCGAAAATCGCCGCATCGATGATGGCGCGCCACATTATCGTGTGACCAATCAGGTTAAGCGCGCCCAGGATTGACGCGTAAACAATAATCAAAGTGAACATCACAATTACGAGATGGCGTGACCATGGCTTGCCAGAAGCGAGGGCGTAACAAATCAACGCCACTAAAATTCCAATGGCGGCAATGAGTGGGGCGGCGATGTGCAGCCATTCCGTGCGGGTGACCCGTTCGCCACCCATCACGACCGGTCCGATTTTCAAAAGCACCAGAAGGATCGACAGGTACATTCCAGCGGACGCCAGGCCGGCGAGCCATGTCAAAATTCGAATAGCGAACGGTTCGTTGGAATTTTGTATGCGCATACCTACGCACGGATCGCGCGCAGATAACGGTCAGCGGATCGCACGACTGCTGCTTTTGCATTTGAGAGAACGTTCGCCTGCCACCAGCCGCCATAAATCTGCTCGAATGTGAAGGGTTCGATCCTCTCAACGACGCGGCGAATTGCCATCGCGCCGAGCGGAATGAGATTTGGATAACTTCGCATGAAGCTGACGCAACGGCGATCCTGAACCACGGTTATGATGTCACCTGTGAGCAACGCGCCTTTGCTCCCGCCACCGCGGGACGCCGCTGGCCAATGCAACACCGTGCCGCCATCAAAATGTCCGCCGCAGTTGATCAACGTCATGCCATCCCAAAGCGAAAGCGTGGTTCCTTCCCAAAACTTAATGCGCGATCCCGCGTCCGCGGGACGCATGACCCATTCGCGGTCGGCAGCATGCAAAAATATTTCGGCATCGAATCGTTCGCTCCACTCAATCATCGACGAGTAAAAATGCGGATGCGAAATGGCAACGGCGCGAATGCCGCCGCGCGCGTTCACCTCGGCGATGGTTTCGTCGTCCAGTAAAGAAATGCAATCCCAGAGCAGATTTCCTTCGGGGGATTGCACGAGCAAAGCACGCTGGCCTATCGCAAATTCCGGTTCGGTGCCGATGCCGAGAAGGCGTGACGCTTCCTGTTCGAGGCGGTTGCGATGATCAGCCGCCAGCCGTTTGAGCGTCGTCCATTCCTGGCCAGCGTGACGAACAAATTGCCGTTCATCCTCGCAAATTGGACAGCTTGGCGGCGGGCTGGCGGTTTCAGCAAACTGCGTTCCGCATTGGACGCAGATAAAATTTTCCATCGTGGATAACGCGGATGTCGCAACAGCTTGAATCGCTCGTGACTAACAAGTTAGCGTACCGCCGGATGCCATTGCCATTGGGAAGCGTGTTCGTAGTCGTGTAGCCAGGCGGTGTAGAGCGGATCTTCTTTCCATGCCGAGACCCCGTAAGAGCCGTGGCGACTCGCCCTCCACTGGGCATCCAGTCCTGAGTCGTACTCAGAATCCTTTTTGAGTGCGCACCAGAACAATCGGCCGCCCCTGCGCCAGCCATCGAGGACGATGCCGTCCTCGAAAGGCTGATCGCGTGCGGTGACTACCAGACAATTGTTCTCGTCGATGGTTCCCGCAAAAGCAGCACCCCAGTGAAGCACCAGCGTCTTGAGCTTGAGCTCTTTCAGGCGTTCGCCGATATCGCGCGTATAATGGCCGCAATAGCCACGTTGTCGCTTGCCCATGTGGATCAGTAAGTTCTGAAATATCGGGGTCCAAACGAGGCCATATTCGCGCGCACAGTCGCGTGAGGCGGTGTGTGCCGTTACCGACAACATCTCGGCTTCGCCCGGGTCCACGTCAGGCGCGAGAGCCGCGAGCGCGTCATGCAACTTCTTGATTGATCTCTCATCTCTTGCCGAAACCGCGTTTACGCAAAGGCTGAACGCAATGATGAAAACAATCGTTCGAATCACGTTGGCAAAATTGGCAAAGATTAAGCGTGAATTATACCAAAATCACAGATGTTTCTAGTGATACAGGGGCTCACTCTGCCGAGGTACACTTCCTGAAGGTGAGGCCACAGCAAGGCGCGCTGGCCCATCGCGAAATCACCGTGCCGTAGGTTGCCATTGCCATTCGGAAGCGTGTGTGTAGTCCTGTAGCCAGGCGGTGTAGAGCGGGTCTTCTTTCCATGTCGTGATCCCGTAGTGGTCGGGTTGATGGTCTAGGCGCTGCGCTCGAAATAACTCGCTCGACCGGGTCCTTCTCAATGATGCATCCTGTGCCAAGTCGTACTCATGGTCCTTTTTTACTGCGCTCCAAAACAATCGGCCGGCCTGGCGCCAGCCATCGATGACGATGCCGTCCTCGAAAGGTTGGTTGCATGCGGTGACTACCAGACAATTGCTCTCGTCGTCGGTTCCCGCAAAAGCAGCGCCCCAGTGAAGCACCAGCGTCTTGAGCTTGAGCTCTTTTAGGCGTTCGCCGATATCGCGCGTGTAATGGCCGCACCAGCCACGTTCTCGCTTGCCCATTGTGATCAGGAAGTTCTGAAATATCGGGGACAAGGCGAGGTGATATTCGCGCGCAAGGTTGCGCGAGACAGTGTGCGCCGTTACCGATAGCAACTCGGCTTCGCCCGGATCCACGTCGGGCGCGAGCGCCACGAGCGCGTCACGCAACTTCTTGATCGATTTCTCATCTTTCGCCCAAACGGCGCTTACACAAAGGCTAAACGCAATGATCAAAACGACTATTCGAATCACGTTAGTAAAGCTCGCAAACATTAAGGGCGAATCATACCAAAATCACAGATGTTTCTGATGATACATCACTGATGATCGACGAGAATCTTCGCGAACCGCCAGACCTCGTGAAACGTGTTATAGAGCGGGGTGGGGGCCACCCGGATAACGTTCGGTTCCCGGAAATCGCACTTCACTCCAGCGGCGATAAGCTCGTTATGCAACTCCTTTGGATGTTGGTGCGCCAGAATAGATAACTGGCAACCCCGTCCATTCGGATCGCGCGGCGTGATGACGCTGAATTTTTTCGAGCCCATTTCCGTGAGGAGAAATTCAAGATAGCCAGTCAGCTTGGTCGATTTCACCCGCAGCGGATCAATCCCCCCTGCTTGATCGAAGATTGCAAGTGAAGCGCGCAACGGCGCCATCGAGAAAATCGGCGGGTTGCTGATTTGCCAGCCGTCGGCCGACGCGACTGGAATGAAATCCGGTTCGAGGTGCAACCGGAATCGTGTGTTGGGATCGTTGCCGAACCAGCCCGCCAGGCGTGGCAATTCAGTGTTGGTTGCGTGCCGTTCATGCACGAACGCGCCTGCGACCGCGCCCGGCCCGGCGTTGAGATATTTGTAAGAACACCAGACGGCAAAATCGACGTCCCAATCGTGCAATGAGAGCGGCACGTTGCCGATCGCGTGTGCGAGATCGAATCCGGCAATGATGCCATGTTTCTGCGCCGCTTTGGTGATTGCCGCAATGTCGAACAATTGGCCCGTGAAAAAGTTCACGCCACCAAACATCACTACCGCCAGTTGGTCGGCGTGCTTCTTGATGAGATCGAGAATGTCTTCGGTTGCGATTGTGAATTCACCATTGCGCGGTCGCGCGAGAATAAGCGCATCTTTGGGATCGAGCCCATGATGCACGATCTGCGTTTTGATCGCGTACGTGTCTGAGGGAAACGCCGGTTCTTCCATCAGGATTTTGAACCGCGCTTTCGTTGGCCGATAAAACGTGGCCATCATCAGGTGAAGATTCACCGTGAGGCTGTTCATGCAGATCACTTCGATTGGTTTTGCGCCAACGATGCGGGCCGTCGGTTCGCGCAGCGCCTCGTGATACGAATACCACGGCGTTCCCGCCGCGTGATGAGCATCCACACCAAGCTTCGCCCAGTTATCCAATTCCTCCTCGACCACTTGCCTTGCCGATTTCGCCATCAGACCCAGTGAATTTCCGGCAAAATAAATCAGCGGCTTGCTGTCTTTACCCAGGGGCAGATGAAAGTTCTGGCGGAAGCTGTGCAAAGGATCCTCCGCGTCGAGCTGCTTCGCGAAGCTTTCGTCAGTAGAAAACTGCATGGGACTGATCTTAGCGCAGCATTCTGGGGAGCGCACGCGCCTCGCGTGCTGGTTTCGGCGTCGCGCCGAAACGAACTTTTTCTGACATGATTGCTGCTGGATCCGAGCTTACCAGCTCAAGGAAAGTTCGCGAACGCCAGAGGCCTTCGCCAGTACGCCAGAAGCGTGCGCTACCCGGTCCGCTGTGCGCGCTAGGTTGTGTCTTTTTGCGTACCGTAACAGGAAATCATACCCATAGCGTACGGTCGAATGTGCGGTATTGGATCGCTTCGCTGACGTGCTCGGGAGAAATGTCGCTCTTGCCGTCGAGGTCGGCAATCGTGCGCGAGACCTTCAGTATGCGATCGTAAGCGCGTGCGCTCAAGTTGAGTTCGCTCATTGCCACGCGAATCAGTTCCTGCGAATCCTGACTGAGCTTGCAGTGCTGTTTCAGCTGGCGCGTGGCCATGCGCGCGTTGCAATTTACTTTCGGGTCGTTCCGAAAACGCTCTTGCTGGCGCTCGCGCGCGCGAACGATGCGTTCGCGAATTGTTGCCGAGGACTCTTCAGCGCGCTGGCTGGCGATGTCGCGATATTCGACAGCGGGCACTTCGATGTGCAAATCGATGCGATCGAGCAAGGGGCCGGAGACGCGCTGGCGATACCGCTGCACTTGGACGGGGCCGCAGCGGCATTCGCGTTTTAGGTCACCAAAATACCCGCACGGGCAGGGGTTCATGGCCGCTACCAGCATGAACTCGGAAGGGAAGGTGACGCTGCCTGCCGCGCGGGAGACGGTGACTTTCCCGTCCTCAAGTGGCTGGCGCATCACTTCTAAGGCCGATCTCTTGAATTCGGGCAGTTCATCGAGAAAAAGAACGCCGTTATGCGCCACGCTCACCTCTCCCGGATTTGGAAACGTGCCGCCGCCGAGCAACCCAATATCGCTGATGGTGTGATGGGGATCGCGAAACGGTCGCGTGGACACGAAAGATTTTTCGGTATCAAGCAGGCCGGCGATGCTATGAATCTTTGTTGTCTCA
>Ga0193735_1000093_pt1 | contig 28363 bp, 21 predicted proteins | sample U1m2metaG_FD_145080 | JGI IMG/M metagenome (GOLD analysis project Ga0193735, IMG submission 145080) | Soil microbial communities from a riparian zone of the East river system, Colorado, United States - U1m2 | ecosystem: Environmental > Terrestrial > Soil > Riparian zone | place: USA: East River... | reverse complement strand
AAACCCATCCCGATGCGGCAATCGGAAGTGGACAGCATGCTGGCGCAAATGAAGGAGCGCGAAGAAAAGGTGAAGCCGAAAGTCAGCTTTGAGGTAGGCGAATCGGTGAAAGTCGCCGACGGCCCGTTCCAAAATCAGACTGGGATCGTCGAAGAAATCGATCCCGAGCGCGGCAAGCTGCGCGTCTCGGTGACTATTTTCGGTCGCGCTACTCCGGTGGAACTGGAATACTGGCAGGTCGAACGCGGCTAAAGTTCCGACAGAATTAACAAAATAATCAGAATGTTTTCAGGAAATTTGTCAGTCACCTATTTTGTAGATTCTGTTCATTCTGTCTAAATCTTATGGCGAAAGAAGTTGTTGCTCAGATCAAACTCCAGATTCCAGCAGGACAAGCTAATCCGGCGCCTCCGGTGGGAACTGCGCTCGGCCCGCGCGGCGTCAACATCATGTCGTTCTGCAAAGAATTTAACGCCGCGACGCAGAAGCAAGCGGGCGACATTCTGCCGGTGGTGATCACCGTTTACAAAGACAAGTCGTTCACGTTTATCACGAAAAGCCCGCCGGCCGCGGTTCTTTTAAAGAAAGCGGCCAACATCGCCGCTGGCTCGAAAGAGCCAAACAAAACAAAGGTCGGCAAAGTCACGCGCAAACAGGTCATGGACATCGTGAACACCAAGCGCAAAGACCTCAACGCGCGCGACGACGAAGCCGCCTTCCGCATCATCGCCGGCACCGCCCGCCAAATGGGCCTCGAAGTCGTCGACTGACGATTGAACTTGTAGCGGCGGCCCATGACCGCCGAAAATTAAGCGCGGAGGCTCCTGTGAGGCTGGCCCTTATTGCAAACGCTGCTCTGTTTGTGGTGTCCGCATTGCACTCAGCTGACACATCGCGAGCGGCAAAGCTGGATCACAAACTTGCAGCCGAGTGCGCCGGGAGTTACGCGCTCGACAAGAATCACATCATCGACATCGGGCCAATGGATGAAATGGGAGGCGATCTTGTCTTCCTCGATTCGCAGACCCTTCGGGAGGGACATCTTCATCAGGTCGCGGAGTCGGAGTTTGTAGCCGGACCGACGCTCGGAGTTGATGCGCCCGTGGCGATTCGTATCACGTTTCTTCGTGATCGGCAGAAGCAAATTGACTCGCTCCGATGGGACGGCGACGGACTTCACAACGCCGTCGCAAAACGAATCGCCCCACACAAGACCGAATCGGTCGAGGTTCACAACGGCGACGTTGTTTTGCGGGGCGAATTGCTCGTGCCCGCCACGAGCCCGCGGCGTCCTGCGATCGTGCTCGCGCATGGCTCGGGTCCAGCGACACGCCACGCCGGGATGTGGAACGTGTTTTTTGTTCGACTGGGCATGGCCGTCCTCTCGCTGGACAAACCTGGCGCCGGTGAATCAACCGGCGATTGGCGTACCGCTTCAATGGACGATCTTGCGAGCGATTGGCTCGCGGGAGTCGCGTTTCTAAGGTCACGAAGCGACATCGATCCAAAGCGTATCGGTGTTCATGGATCGAGTCAGGGCGGTTGGACCGCGCCATTAATGGCTGCTCGCTCCAGCGATATTGCTTTCATGATCGTTCGTGCCGGCAGCGGTACGAACATCGCCGACACGATCCTCCATGAAGTCGAGTGGGGAGCGCGCGAGAAAAGCTTGCCAGAGCCAGAAATCAGCGAGGGAATGGCAGCGGCACGCGCAGCCATGACCATGATGGCGCGCGGCGCATCGACGGAAGAGTACGACACTGCAATGAAGCCATATCGCAGTCGCGATTCATGGTCCGACATCTTTCCAGTGATCGATGAAACGCCACGCGGCCGGAACTGGATCCGTTTGAATTCAGCTTATGACTCGGTCGATTCCGTTCGGAAGATTCATGTCCCGATCCTTTGGTTTCTCGCAGATAACGACCACAATTTGCCGACTGCGATCAGCGCTCCACGGCTCTGCCAGGCTTTCGACGATGCTGGTAATCACGACGCGACGTTGATTGTTCTCAAGAACGCCGGTCACGGTTTCACGTCCACTCCCACAGGAAACAACAAAGACTTTGCGAAACAAAGTCATTTCGCCCCGGGCTATTGGGATATGATGGCGCAATGGCTCAAGGCGCGCGGCTTCGCCAATTAATCAGCGCTCCGACTCGGTCGGTGGCATTCCCGAGTATTCCCACTGTTGCAGGGCGATGGGCACGTTGCCGTTTTTCCAAACGAAATCGTGGAACGAGCGGAGACTAAATTTTTCGCCCTGTTGCATGCGCGCGTCGGCGAGAAATTTCATGATCTGCAACTTCCCAATCTGATAGGTGATGGCGCCGCCAGGACTGGTGGAAAACGCAATTGCCTCTTGGCGTGCGGTCTGTTCGTCCATCGGGACTTTCTCCTGTAGATATTTGGCAGCTTGCTCGAGCGTGAATTCTCCGAGCGCAAGTTTCACGTCCACTTCCACGCGTAGTGCACGAAGTCGCATGAAATTGTAAATGATCTCGCGCGTGTGCGGGCTGTCATCGAAGAGTCCCGCCTGCGACATCATTTCCTCGGCGTAAAAGCCAATCCCTTCGTTTGCACCGGAGTCGTAGTAATGGCGCCGAATTGGGTCCTCATGTTTCCAGGAGAGACAAAGCTGAAAATAATGTCCCGGGATTCCCTCGTGAACAGTAATTGGCCGCGGATCCATTGCTGTCGCACGCCAGAAGTAAGGGAGCTTTTCTGAGGGCTCGGGCACGTAGCGGATGCAGTTCTCCTTCAAGCGCGACGGCCCAGTGAAATCGTCAGTCTCGGTGAATCCGAGCACTCGCAGATAATCCGGCGTCGATCGCAGCGTGTAATGTTGTACCCAATCGGGAACACTGAGGATGCCGCGCTCAACCAAAAATGTCCGGGTCGACAATTCCTTTTCCGCTGCGTCTTTGATCCAATTGTCGATATTGTTGGCGATTTTCAGTGCCGGCACGTCCTTGTTTCGGTTCTTCTCGTAAGCTTCGAACGCGACCGCGCGATTCCATTCCTGTTTTCCCATGGCCAGAAGTTCTTCCGGCGAAAACGGCATCAGCGCGACGTTGCGCAAAAACCAGATGTAGGCGTCGCGACCAAGCGCAATTTGTTGCGGAAGCGTTGGCAGCTTCTGCTTGAGCTGCTGCTGATATTTTTCCAGCGCGTCCGATGCGCGTTCGCAGGCGCTATTCAATTTGTCAGGATTTAAAGTTGTCGATGCTACGAGCGAGGTCGCCATCTTGCGGAGACGGTCGCGAATCCCCTCGAGATTCTGAACGGCGACCGTCGCGAACGGCGCGGGCGGATTCGTCAGGTTCTCCGCGCCTTGCTGCAAGATCGGCGGAATGTTTTCCACGCGCATGAGGATCTCGCGACTGCGCGCCTCATCATACGGCGCGGGCACCGTGAGCGCTTCCACCAGCGCGGTCAGCGTCTGTTCGACGTAAAAGTTCGGATCGCGTTTCCAGCGCGGGTTCCGGTCGAGCTCCCAGCGCACGCGCGACAAGGCCGAGCCGATCAATTTGTGATCCACCTGCTGCGAAATCGGCCAGTGACTCGCATCGATTTTCTCCCAGCGCGCTTCGAATTGCTCCAGATCCTTTCGCCGTTGGTCGATGCTGGCTCGCGACCAGTCACGCATTCCACCTGGCCGGTCCATCCGATTTACATCATCGCCAGTAAACGGTGCGTAATTCGCGCGCCACGCCCAGAAATCGTCGGCCAGCTTCTCGAGCCCGCCTGTATCAGCGGCAGACTTTGCACCGGTTTCACAGACAAGATAGCTGAGATAATGCCGCAGTTTCCATTCGCCTGCTGGGTTCTTCTGCCAAAGCTCGATTCCGCGCGAAACTCTTTGCGTCTGTCCCTGCGGTGTTCTGATCGTGCTTGTCCAGTGGTCACGCACAAATGCAAATCTGCCCGAAGCGAGGATTTCCTCCGGCTCGAAATCAATCGAGCGTTGTCGATCAGTCTGCACGAACGAACTCGTGTAGCTTTCCCGTAGCTTCGCCAGATCGTCCGGCGTATTGCCTGCGTAGAGACCGGTGATTGACTGATCGTACGGCGCAAGCGTGCCGGCAAGATCGCGGCGGTTGTATGATTCTCGCCAGCGCATTAGCGTCTGCCACACTTCGGCGGGTGCGCCAGTAAACGTATCGGGGGAGATGCTCGGCAGGCGGATCTCGCATGACAATTTCACCGGCCGCTTGTCCGTTGGGATGGTGAAAGATCGAACGATTTTCCAAGTCTCACCTTCTCGCCGGAAAATATCGACGCTTCGGTTCGTCAACCGGACGGAAGCCGACCCGTCCGCTTCGATCTCGATGAGCTGCCAATCTGCCAGCGCGTAGGCAAGATCGCCGTCACCCGCGACTTCCATCTCTGTCGGCTTCCAAGTCCGTTTCGGTCCCTTCGCGGCCAGTGATTTTTCATACGAAGCTCGAATTCGGTCGATGCCGGCATCTTCCGCACCGGCGAACGTCGAGATCGCGTCTTTTGAAAAAATGCCTACCGTGCCGGCGAGGTTTTTATCTTCGTAGGCCGCGAGCCACTCTTTGTACTTCTCGCGAATTGCTGAAGTCGCGTCAGGGCTGTCTGCACGCGCGGTCGGTGGAATGCCAATTAATACAACCGCAACAAGAGAAACTGCCACCCACTTTTTTTTCATGAAAGAATTAATCCGCGCCGCGGCGCAGTGTGATAACGGCAGGATCTTTGTCGGGCCGATACATCGACGCGCCATAACAGAGCGCAGCGGATTTTTCGCGCGCGTACCGAATCCTGTTCAGCTTTTCGTCCCAATGTTCCATGTAAGAGCAATTCGCCGTTTTCTCGCTGCCGGGGATGGGAACGTAACGGTTCTCCGTGAACGTAAGAAACGCAGATTCACCGGGAAGCAGAATCGGCGCGGCCCAGTTTGGCGAAAGCCTGACGAAACGTGGCCCGGTCAGATCGAGTGCTTGGACTGTGTCGCCCGCGCTGCTGTCCAAATGCACTTCAAAAAACACCAGCCGCAAATTTCCGGAAAAGAGAAAATGTTCCTCAGGATTTTGTCTTTCGTGCAGGATCTCGACCGCGCCATCGAAGCCGGGAATGTTTGCGAACGTCATTTCGAATCCCGTTTTTAAATCGCGCAACAAATAATGTTTGCCGTGGCTGGGCGCATTGATCTGATCGTCCTCATCGTTTGGATCTTCGCGCAAGACCAGCTCGACCGAACCATCGGGCGCTTTGTAAGTTGGCGTCGGCGTTGCGATGGGCGACGCAGATTCTTCCTGGCTTGGAGTTGCCGCCGCCGTGTCCTCCGGCTCGAGATTTGTGAAATAGGGTGAGCTTTTCGTTTGCGTGTACCAATCCGGTGCGCCGTTGAGCTTTTTCAATGCCGTGCCACGCAGGTCGACGCTCCAAAATTCGCGGACGTCGTTCGGCTTTTCTCGCGTGAAAACGATTTTCGTGCCGTCCGGCGCAAAAATCGGGGCGGAATCTTGTGCGGAATTGTCGTTCGTGAGCTGGCGCAACAGTTTTCCATCTTCGCGATACAAATAGAGATGCGCATGGCTCGTTCCAACGGCTTGCAAATAGCGGATGGCAATCACGAGTTCGGAAACGCCTCGGACAGTTGTCGTGAGCAGCGAAAATAGTGCTGTGACGATCAAGATTTGAAATGAGGAGCGCATCAGCGAAGTGCCAGTTGAATTGCGCCCGGGTACTGAGCGTACGGCGCTGATGATTTCGTCATGCGAGCATTGAAGCGAAACATCGCGGCTAAACAATGCGCAAATATCTATTCGCGGTCATCTTGGGTGAATGGCAGTTTTCCTTCCTGCACCCGAGCTTCATATCCCGCGCGCATGAACCTTTCCGCAAAACCTTCGCGTCGCCCTTCTGCCAAGCCCGCGTCAAAGTCGAACCGACAGTTGGAAGCTGCAGGGATTCCTTCATCCAAGGCGGAGCTGCTCTGCGTGGGCGCGGTGTTTCTTGTTGCGCTTCTCCTTTATAGCCGGACGCTCGCGCCCACGGTCACTCCGACCGACAGCGGGGAATTGATTGTGGTCGCTCATGGCCTCGGAGTTGCGCATCCGCCGGGCGTTCCTGTCTGGGCCATGCTCGCTCACCTTGCATCGCTCGTGCCTTTGGGAAACGTTGCGGTGCGAATCAATTTTTCGTCTGCCATTTTCGCCGCGCTCGCTTGCGCAGTGCTCACTCTTGTTGTGGCCGAGTTAATGATCGCGGCTGCATATCTCCCTGCTTGGAAGAGAGCCGCACAACAGAGGAAAAAGGCTGGAGATTCGCGCATTGACCGCCTTTTGGTATTTGCCCCTGCGCTCGGCGCGGGGTTGCTCATGGCATTCTCACGCACGCTTTGGTCGTATGCGACGATCACCGAGGTCTATACGCTCAACGCGCTGCTTATCCTCATTGTCTTTTTTCTGATGCTTCGGTGGCGTCGCTGCATCATTGCGGACCGTAGGGAGAAGGGGAAGAGGGTCACCATTCACGACTCCTGGCTTTACGCCGCGGCCGCGGTGTTTGGCTTGGCGCTGGGCGATCATCACGTCACTGTGGGACTGACGCTTCCGGCTGTAGCCGTTATCGTTTACAGGACGCAGGGCCTCAGATTTTTTACCAGCCGTCGGCTGATATACGCCGCGCTGATTTCGGTTGCGGCTATGGTCGCTGTGTATGCCTATTTGCCGTTTGCGGCGTCGCGCTCACCTCTCATCAACTGGGGCAATCCGCGTTCGCTGCAAGAAATCTGGTGGCACATCACCGGCAGACAATATCGGGTGTTCCTCTCGTTTACTCCGATAATGATGGGAGCGCAGTTTGTTGAATTTTGCCGAATGCTCCTGCGCGAATTCGGGCCTGCGTGGCTGCCTTTGCCGCTGGCGCTTGCTCTTGCGGGTTTCGCCACTGCTTATAGGCAAGACCGCACAACCTTCTGGTTTCTGTTGTCTATTGTCATCGCTAATTTGGCGTACGACCTCAGCTACGAAATTGCAGAGGACAAGGACGCGTACTACCTGCCGGTATTTATCTCCGTCGCGCTCGCTGCCGGGTTCGGAATCCGTTGGTTGATCCAGCTGGCTGCTGTGAAGTCCATGTCCTGGGGAACATCGTATGGTGTCGTCGCGATTGTTGTTCTACTCACATCTGCGACAGCGTTCGCGGGGAACTGGCCGTTCAACAACCGCAGGCATTACTTCATCGCGCATGATTACGTTGAGAATCTGCTCAGCGCGGTCGAGCCCAATGGTCTTTTACTTACGCAAGACTGGCAGGTCGCGTCCCCAATGTTTTATGCGCAGCAGATCGAACAGCGCCGGCGCGATGTAAAAGTTGTTGATGTCAATCTGCTGCGGCGCTCGTGGTATTTCGATTATCTAAGACGCACTTATCCTGATTTGATCGAGCGGTCGCGCGACAAGATTGACGCATATGTTGAGGATCTCAAACAATGGGAGCGCGATCCGGGGGCTTTCGCCCGAAGCCAGCCGCTCACTCAAAGGATTAGCATGGCTTTTTTGGAGATGGTTCGGTCAATCGTGACGAACGAAATCAGGTTCGCGCCAGTTTACATAACGAATGACCTGCTGGCCGCCAACCAAACGAACGATTACCTGACCCAATGGATCCCTCAAACCTATCAACTTGTTCCGGAAGGTCTCGTTTTTAATCTTGCAAGGGAGTCAAGCTTTCACGATTCGCCTGACGTACGGCTCGAGACCCGTGGTTTGACCGACGGCACCGTGCGGTATGAGAAAGATGACGTGGTGAACCTTAAGATATTGCCGGCTTACACCAGCATGCTGATTAACCGCGGGCGTTATCTGGCGGCATTCAATCAGCACGGGCGCGCCATTATTGCCTTCAAAGAGGCGCTGACACTCGATCCCAACCTCGCCGCGGCGCGAGAGGGCCTTGCGCAAAGCACAGCAAAACTGCCAAGCCCTTAGTAGCGTCTTGGGAACTGGGCCGCACGTTGACCCATTCCTTTCTTGCCAGTCTCGCGGATTGCTTCTAAACGGGCAGAATGAAAATCACGTTTCGTGTCCTTGTAATTCTCTTGTGTCTCGGCATCGCGGCGCAGGCTGCCGATCAGCTAATCGCGCTGAAAGCGGCTCGAATGTTTGACGGCAAGTCGAACGCGCTCGTGCAAAACGCCGTGGTGATCGTGCGGGGCGATAAGATTGTCGATGCGGGAAGCAATTTGCCGGTCCCCAGCGGCGCGCAGGTGATCGACCTGGGCGATGCAACGCTTGCGCCTGGCTTCATGGATGCCCATACGCATTTGACCGCCGATTTCTCCGGTAATTACAACGAGCGCCGCCTGCAGCAACTTGATCTGAATGTGTCCGAACAAGCGATCCGCGCGACGGCCTTTGCCCGAGCGACCGTCGAAGCGGGTTTCACTACCGTGCGCGATTTGGGCAGTCGTTTCATCGCCAGTCACGAATTCGTCGATGTTGCGCTGCGCAATTCGATCAACAGAGGCGTAATCGTCGGGCCACGAATGCTGGTTGCAACGAAAGGAATCGGCGCCACCGGCGGTCACTTTGATCCGAGCGGCGGGTTTCGTGATTTTCTTTTCGGACGCGAACCGGATTACACGGACGGCATCGCGAATGGCCCCGACGAAATCCGAAAGGCGGTGCGGTTTGAGGTGAAAAATGGCGCGGACGTTATTAAGGCCGCGGTTTCCGGCGGCGTGCTCTCACTCGGGGACGAAGTGGATACGCCGCAATTAACACCGGCTGAAATGACAGCGCTGGTCGATGAATCGCACCGGTTGCGCAAGAAAGTAGCCGTGCATTGTCATGGCGATCAGGCCGCGCGCGAGGCCATCGAGGCGGGCGTCGATTCGATTGAGCACGGTTCGTTTATGAAGCCGGAAACGCTTACGATGATGAAAAAGAAGGGAACTTTTCTCACACCAACGCTAATGGCCTCGGAGTGGATCATGGGCAAGCTCGACAATTACCCGCCGGCGCTGCAGGCGAAAGCGAAAGCGGCAACAGCGGCTCGCTCGGAAATGTTTCGCAATGCGATTAAGATGGGCATCAAGATTTCATTTGGAACGGATGCAGCGGTCTTTCCGCACGGACAAAACGCGAAAGAATTCAAGTTAATGGTCGATCTGGGTATGAGTGCAATCGATGCACTGAAATCCGCGACGGGCAACGATGCCGAGCTTCTCGGAATCGGACAAAAAGTCGGGACTCTGGAAAAAGGGAAACTGGCCGACATCATTGCAATGCCGGGCGACCCGACTTCCGACATTACTGCAACCGAGCGCGTCTCGTTCGTAATGAAAGAAGGCAAAATCATCGGGCAAGGCCCGCGCACCCGGCAGGGGACCGTCGAGTGGACGAGGTCGCCAGATGTTGCAGCCCCGGTCGATTGAGACGTTGTGAATTCTTAGCGGATGTTTTGACAAGGCGGAGATAGCCGGTAAGTTCCGTGCCCGCTCGCTGGATTTGAGCGGCACAACTTTTAAGCAGGAGCCTGGTGTACGTGACCGGGCATTTGAACTGCACAGGAAATGCAAAGAAATCGAAGCAAACGTTATCGCGCAGCTACTCAGCAGGTGGACCGGAGCAAGAGTTACAATCTTGCCGACGCTGTCTCAACGCTGAAGAAGTTTCCACCGACGAAGTTTGATCAGACCGTAACGGTTTCGTTCCGGCTCGGAGTTGACCCGAAGCAATCCGATCAAATGGTGCGCGGGACCTGCCCGCTTCCGCATGGCAGCGGCAAACAGGTGCGGGTGCTTGTCTTCGCGGAGGGTGAGGCGGCGAAGGCTGCCACGGAAGCTGGCGCGGAGTTTGTTGGCATGAAAGATCTGATTCAAAAATGCCAGGAAGGTTTTCAGGATTTTGATGTGGCGATCGCTACACCTGCGGCAATGGCGGAAGTTCGGAAGTTGGGAAAGGTGCTCGGACCGCGCGGATTAATGCCGAATCCCAGAACCGGAACGGTGACCGACGACACCGCGAAAGCAGTGCAGGAGGTGAAGGCGGGTCGGGTCGAATTCAAGCTCGACAAGAACGGCAACGTAGCCGTACCGGTTGGAAAATTTTCGTTTGAGGAAAAAGCCCTAGTGGAAAATGGAAATGCAGTGATCGAAGCCGTTGTGCGGGCCCGTCCGGCGACAGCCAAAGGCCGCTACCTTGAAGGCGTGACAATTAGTGCGACGATGTCCCCGGGCGTCCGCGTCGATCCAGCGCCGTATTTGAATGTGTAAGGGATGACGAGGTAAACGCTCAACGCCCAATTTAAAAACAAGTGAGACCGGAAAAAGCCAGCATCGTTTCAGATTTGTCCGAGAAATTGAAACAGTCGCCTTATGTACTGGTGACCGATTATCAGCACATGAAGGTGGCTGATTTCACCGAATTGCGGAGCCGGCTGGAACCGGCAGGCGCGGAAATGCACGTGGTGAAAAATAATTTCCTTAAGCGTGCCATGGCGGATTCCGGTTTTCCGGACGTGGGTGACCAGTTAGTTGGCCAGACGGCTGTTGTCACAGGCGAAAGAGACCTGGCGCCAGTTGCCAAAATTTTCAAGACGTTCGCGACCGAATTTAAGATCGCGGCCCTCAAGCTTGGATTTGTCGATCGCGCTGTCCTTTCCACTGCGGATTTGGAAACGCTGGCGGAATTGCCGCCGCGCGAAATTTTGCAGGCGCAATTACTGGGACTGCTTCTGTCGCCTGCCACAAAACTGGTGCGTTTATTGAATGAACCAGCCTCGGCATTGGCGCGGTTGCTCAATGCAAAGGCTCAGAAGGAAGGAAAACCAGCGGAGGCGAGCGCATAAAAGATTTCGCCCCGTCTTTTGGCGGGTCGAGGAGCTAAACGAAAACTGTCCGAGCCGATGGCTATCGGCTTTAATTCTTCGAAGGCTTTCGGAGGCGGCAATTGGAGGAAAATAAAATGGCAGACACAGAAAAATTGGTGGAGCAACTCAGCAACTTGTCAGTGCTGGAGATTGCTGGATTGGTTAAGCAGCTTGAGGAAAAATGGGGCGTGAGCGCCGCCGCGCCGGTTGCAGTTGCGGCTGGCCCCGCTGCAGCGGGCGCACCTGGCGGAACCGCAGCTCCCGCGGCTGAGGAAAAAACTACGTTTGACGTGATCCTGACGGAAATGGGCGCGAACAAGATCGCTGTGATCAAGGAGGTTCGCGGCGCAGTTCCCGGACTTGGCCTTGCGGAAGCGAAGGCACTGGTTGAAGGAGCGCCCAAAACAATCAAGGAAGGCGTGACAAAGCAGGAGGCGGACGAGATGAAGAAAAAGATAGAGGCCGCCGGTGCAAAAGTCGAAATTAAGTAAGCTAGACCCGATTTTGAGCGGCCGCCGCGGCATGAAGTGCTTGCGCGCTGGCCGATCCAGAGTATCGTGATATTTGGTTAAGCCCAGGCAGACGTATTTTTAACCCGGCGCTAGAAGGCAAAAACACAGTACTGGCAACGAGATGGGGGTCGTCAATTTGACAGACCGCTATTTTGGTGGCAGTATTGTGCCCTCGCTCGTCGCTGAACCGGTAAAATCTTGCCCGCGCCGGCCCTCATTTGTGTGGTCGCCGCGAGGTCTTAACTCTTGATCTTAGTGATATATGTCCGAACGCATCTACTTTGGAAGCATTAAGGAAGGCATTGAACCGCCAAATCTGATTGAGGTTCAGGCCAACTCATACGTCGATTTCCTCCAGAAGGACGCCCCTTATTCCAAGCGAAAAAATCAGGGACTCCAGGCTGTTTTTAAGGAGGTTTTCCCGATCGAAAGCTACGACGAGAAAGCGGTGCTCGATTTCAGCCATTATGACATTGGCGAGCCGAAACTGACGGCTCTCGAAGCCCAGCGTGAGGGACAGACGTACAGCGCGCCGTTGCACGTCACATTCCAGTTGCGAGAAGAGAAAGGCACCAAGGAAGAGAAGGTGTACATGGGCGAAATCCCCCTGATGACGCCGCAGGGTACCTTCGTCATTAATGGTGCGGAGCGCGTGGTGGTAAGCCAGTTGCATCGCTCCCCGGGAATCGCCTTCGAATCAACCGTCCACGTCAACGGCAAAGTGCTCTACAGCTTTCGGATCATTCCAGACCGGGGTTCATGGATTGAAGTGCAATTTGATACCGCTGATCTTCTTTACATTTACCTCGATCGACGCAAGCGGCGTCGAAAGTTTCTCGCCACTACGTTCTTGCGTGCGCTGGGCTACGGGTCTGACGAAGAGGTTATCAAGCTCTTTTATAACATCGAGAACTTGAAGCTGAGCGAGAAACTCGATGAGGAGAAGCTGGCGACCAAAGTGCTTACCGCGGATGTCCGGGATGGTGAAGTGACGGTGGCGCGCGCGTTCGAACCGCTCACCTTGGCGACTGTTCGCCAAATCATGGCACTCAAGATTCACGAGGTGAAAGTAATCGACATCTCGAACGATGACACAATCGTGAAGGCGCTTAGAAAAGATCCGGCGCACGACCAGGAAGAGGCACTTAAAGATATTTATCGGCGCCTTCGCCCGGGCGATCCGCCGACGGTGGCCAACGCCCGCGCTTTGCTCAAAAGACTCTTTTTCGATCCCAAAAAATATGATCTTGGACGCGTCGGCCGCTACAAGATTAATCAAAAACTGGGGATCAACGTCGATCCCACCGAACGGATCTTGACCGACAAAGATTTTATCGCGGCGATCAAGTATCTGATCAATTTGCGGCGAGGCGAAGGCATCCTCGACGATATCGATCATCTGGGGAGTCGTCGCGTGCGTACAGTCGGAGAACTACTCGCCAATCAATGCCGCGTGGGTCTTGCTCGCACGGAGCGGTTGGTCAAAGAACGCATGACGTTGTTCGACATCAATGTCGATGGGATGACACCGCAGAAGCTCATTAATCCAAAAGCGCTCAGTGCGGTTATCCGGGATTTCTTTGGCCGGTCGCAGCTTTCGCAGTTCATGGATCAAACGAATCCGCTCGCAGAATTGACGCACAAGCGGCGTTTGTCGGCTCTCGGCCCTGGAGGTCTCAGTCGGGAGCGTGCCGGATTTGAGGTGCGCGACGTCCATCCTTCCCATTACGGCCGCATTTGTCCGATCGAGACGCCAGAAGGCCCGAACATTGGCTTGATCAGCTCAATGAGCACTTTCGCGCGCATCAATGAGTTTGGTTTTATCGAGACACCCTATCGGAAGGTCGAAAAGGGCCGCGTGACGGACCAGATCGAATATCTTACCGCTGATCGCGAGGAGAATTTCCTCGTGGCGCAAGCCAATGCGCCCGTGGACGGACGCGGGCATTTCACGGGAGAAAAAGTCTCGGTGCGCTACCGCGGCGACTTCCTTGAAGTCGATCCCGCCAAAGTGCATTACATGGATGTTTCGCCGAAACAGCTCGTCTCGGTGGCAGCGGGCCTAATTCCGTTCCTCGAACATGATGACGCAAATCGTGCGCTGATGGGTTCCAATATGCAGCGTCAGGGTGTTCCGCTGATCGTATCCGAGGCGCCGCTCGTAGGCACTGGCCTTGAAGAAAAAGTGGCGCGCGATTCGCACGCTGTCGTTTTGGCCAGCGACAGCGGCAAGGTTGCTTCAGTCACGGCGGATCAAATCGTTGTCACAAAGGACGGCCACCTGCCCGAGAGCAAGAGGAAGCTCAAGACCGATCCCGAGGCAGGGATTCACGTTTATGAACTCCGCAAGTTCATGCGCTCCAACGCAGGCACATGCGTGAACCAGAAGCCGATTGTGCGCAAAGGCCAGCATGTGAAACGCAGTCAGGTTATCGCCGATGGCCCGAACACCGATCACGGCGAGCTCGCTCTGGGACGCAATGTGCTCGTCGCGTTCATGCCGTGGAACGGATACAACTTTGAAGATGCCATCATGATCTCCGAGAAGGTCGTAAAGGAAGACATCTACACGTCCATCCACATCGATGAATTCGAGATCGGCGCGCGCGATACCAAGCTCGGACCGGAGGAAATTACGCGGGACATTCCCAACGTCAGCGAAGAAGCTTTGCGCAACCTTGGCCCGGATGGCGTGGTGCGGGTTGGAGCGGAGGTAAAACCGGGCGATATTTTGGTTGGGAAAATTACGCCGAAGAGCGAGACCGAATTGGCCCCGGAAGAGCGCCTGCTTCGGGCGATCTTTGGCGAGAAAGCGGCCGACGTTAAGGATACCTCCCTTACTGTTCCTTCAGGGACATACGGAATCGTGATGGATGTGAAGGTTTCTTCTCGTCGCGAGGTTTCGCGGGAAAAACTTACCCCGGCGGAAACGAGACGGCAGCTCAAGACCATCAGCGAAGAACATAAGCGCAAGAAAGAGGGGCTGATCGAACAATTGACCGATTCGCTTTCAAACGTCCTACTGGGTGAAAAGGTCCCTCTCGACGTCGTCAACGCCAAGAATGGCGAGATCATTATTCCAGCTAATCGCAAAATCACAAAAACGCTGTTGCGAAAACTGGCAACGGCGCATGACCATATTGAGATCGATCCGAGTCCGATCCGGAATCGGATCCGCGAAATTATTGGCTCGTACGAGCACAAGTTCGCGGAGCTGGAGCTTGAACGCGATCGCGCGATGGACCGGGTCGAGAGCGGAGACGATATCGATCCGGGAATCATCAAGCAGGTCAAGGTTTATATCGCCAGCAAACGCAAGCTGAGCGTTGGCGACAAAATGGCTGGACGCCACGGCAACAAGGGCGTCGTCGCCCGAATTGTGCCCGAAGAAGACATGCCTTTCCTGGCGGACGGAACACCGGTTGAAATCGTACTTAATCCGTTAGGTGTCCCGAGCCGCATGAATGTGGGGCAGGTTCTGGAAACACACTTGGGCGTTGCTGCGAGAGCCCTCGGATTCAAAGTAGCGACTCCCGTGTTCGACGGAATCAAGGAAAAGCAGATCCGTGAATATTTGCATGATGCTAGAAAGAAGGACGGCTTCAGCTGGGTTCAGGAAAGCGGTAAGGCGCGGCTTTTCGACGGACGGACTGGCGATCCATTCGATCAGGAAGTCGTGGTTGGCTACATCTACATGATGAAACTCGGCCACCTGGTGGCGGACAAAATTCACGCACGCGCTGTGGGACCGTACTCGCTGGTTACTCAGCAGCCGCTCGGCGGCAAAGCGCAATACGGTGGACAACGCTTTGGTGAAATGGAGGTCTGGGCTCTCGAGGCCTACGGCGCCGCTTACACGTTACAGGAATTGCTGACCGTCAAATCTGACGACGTCCAAGGCCGAACCCGCATCTATGAGTCGATCGTTAAAGGCGACAACTCGCTCGAAGCGGGGACGCCTGAGTCTTTCAATGTTCTGATTAAAGAAATGCAGAGCCTCGGTCTCGACGTGAAGGTCGGCGGGCAGGCACCCACCTTCATGGAGAGTGTCGCATAATTTTTAGATTCACCCGCCTTCGCCAAGGCTACGGCGGGCAAGCAATCACAGCACTGAGTTAAAAAATAAATGAACGAACATTCCTGGCGTGAGTTAGTGGGCGAAGAGCGCCCGGTGGGTTTTGATCAAGTCGCCATCGGCGTTGCCTCGAGCGATACCATGCGTTCGTGGAGCAAAGGCGAAGTCAAAAATCCCGAGACAATCAATTATCGCACATTTAAACCGGAGAAGGGCGGCCTTTTCTGCGAACGCATTTTTGGTCCGACCCGGGACTGGGAATGTTCGTGCGGAAAATACAAGCGCATCAAGCATAAGGGCGTCATTTGCGACCGGTGCGGCGTGGAAGTCACCTTGGCGCGCGTTCGCCGCGAACGCATGGGTCATATCGAATTAGCCGTGCCCGTTTCGCACATCTGGTTTTACAAATGCATGCCTTCGCGCATCGGGCTTATGCTCGATATGAGCGCGCGGCAGCTCGAGCGCGTCATCTATTACGAGGACTACATCGTCATTGATCCAGGCAAGACGCCGTTGCAGAAAGCACAACTGCTTAACGAAGTCGAATACCGTGAGGCGCAGGAACAGTACGGCGAAGATTTCGTCGCCGGCATGGGCGCGGAAGCAATCAAGAAGCTTCTCGCCGAGATCGACCTCAGCAAGCTCAACAAAGAGCTCGAGAAAGCGATGTCTGCCACCAAGAGCAAACAAATCCGTAAGAAACTGGCCAAGCGTCTCAAGCTCGTTCAAGGCTTCCAGAATTCACATGCCCGTCCCGAGTGGATGATTCTGGATGTGTTGCCAGTCATTCCGCCGGATTTGCGCCCCTTGGTTCCGCTGGAAGGCGGGCGTTTCGCGACATCCGATCTGAACGATCTCTATCGACGCGTGATTAACCGGAACAACCGGCTCAAAAACCTGCTCCTGCTTAAGACGCCAGACGTCATTATTCGCAACGAAAAGCGAATGTTGCAGGAAGCAGTAGATGCTTTATTCGATAACGGCAGACATGGCCGCGCCGTGACGGGAGCGGGCAATCGGCCTCTCAAATCGCTCAGCGACATGCTCAAGGGCAAGGGCGGCCGTTTCCGCCAAAACCTGCTCGGCAAACGCGTCGATTACTCAGGCCGCTCGGTAATTGTCATTGGTCCGGAGCTGAAGCTGCACCAGTGCGGTTTGCCAAAGAAGATGGCGCTCGTGCTTTTCGAGCCATTCATTATTCGCCGGCTGAAAGACCTCGGTTACGTGCACACGGTGCGCAGCGCGAAAAAGATGATCGAGCGCCAGACGCCTGAGGTCTGGGACATTCTTGACGAAGTGACCAAGGGTCATCCAGTGTTGCTAAATCGCGCGCCCACTTTGCATCGATTGTCAATTCAAGCTTTCGAACCGCAATTAATCGAGGGCGAAGCCATTCGCATTCATCCGCTGGTTTGCACAGCGTACAATGCGGACTTCGATGGCGACCAGATGGCGGTGCACGTACCGCTCTCGGTGGAGGCCCAAATGGAAGCGCGCATGCTTATGCTCGCTCCGAATAATATTTTCTCCCCCTCCAGTGGCAAGCCCATTACCACACCTTCCCAAGACATCACTCTCGGTTGTTATTACCTTACCCAAAATCCGCGCGGTCAAAGTAAAGACGGCCAGCGGCTCCCGCTCTTTGCCGATGCAGCCGAAGTAGAATTTGCCATGACGGATGGCAGCATTCGCACGCACGACCGCATCCGGATTAAAAACCCCGATTTTGGAAGGAAAACCATCTACGGGAATGCTGAAGCTAAAACTATCGAGACCACGCCGGGGCGCGTCATTTTCAATGAGATCTGGGACAGCCAGCTTGGATTTTTCAATAAACCTGCCGGCAAAAAGCAGCTCAGCGATATTATCTGGCGCTGTTACCAAATCGCCGGCCCGGCAGAGACCGTCGTGACGCTGGACAAATTAAAGGAGCTCGGTTTCACCGAAGCAACCAAAGCCGGCATCTCGATTGGAATTTCGGACATGATCATTCCGAAAGAGAAACAGACGGAGCTGGAAAATGCATACAAGCAAATCCGCCAGGTTGAACAGCAATATCGCAGGGGCATCATCACGGACGGGGAGCGTTACAACAAGATCATCGACATCTGGACGCACGCCGGAGACGAGATTTCCAACATCATGTTCCGTACCCTGGAGCACAACGAGGGTCGCAAGGAATTGAATCCTGTTTATTTGATGGTCGATTCCGGTGCGCGCGGCAACCGGCAACAGGTGCGTCAACTCGCCGGTATGCGCGGTTTGATGGCCAAGCCGAGCGGCGAAATTCTTGAGCATCCCATCACTTCCAACTTCCGTGAAGGTCTTAGCGTGCTTGAGTACTTTATCTCCACTCACGGCGCTCGCAAAGGTCTTGCTGACACCGCGCTCAAGACCGCAGACTCCGGTTATCTCACCCGCAAGTTGGTAGACGCGGCGCAGGATGTGATCATCAATGTGGAAGACTGCGGAACAGTGAATGGAATCGTAGTGCGCTCCATCTATGAGGGCGATGAAGAAGTGGTTGATCTTGGGCAGCGCATCATTGGCCGGGTCAGTTGCGAAACCATCCCCGACCCGGTGGACAAGAAGAAAAAGATCGTAAAGGTGAGTCAGTACATCGACGAGAAGATCGCGGCGGAGTTGCAGCGCATCGGCGTGGAGAGCTTGAAGATTCGTTCGGTGCTTACGTGCGAGTGTGGCCGCGGCGTTTGCGCGATGTGCTACGGACGCAACCTTGCGACCGGCCAGTTCGTAAAAATGGGCGAAGCAGTTGGCATCATCGCTGCGCAATCCATTGGCGAGCCGGGAACGCAATTGACGATGCGAACCTTTCACATCGGCGGCACGGCCAGCCAGACGTTCAAGCAACCGATCATCAAGGCGAAAAACGATGGCACAGTTCGATTCAATGACCTACGAACAGTCCAGGCGCTCGATGGCAGTTGGATTGTTTTGAACAAGAACGGTTCGATCAGCGTGCACAATGAGGAGGGTCGCGAACTCGAGCGCTACAACGTGGTCATAGGCTCCATGATTTCCAAGGACGACGGCGCCTCGGTGAAAAAAGGCGAGACGTTCGTGCAGTGGGACCCATACAATGTGCCGATTCTTACTGACAAGGGCGGCAAGATCGAGTTCCGCGACATGATCGCGGGCGTCACCATCAAGCGCGATGTCGATGAAGCAACTGGTCTCATGGGCACGGTAATTATCGAGCACAAAGAAGATTTGCATCCGCAGGTGGTCATCGTAGACGACAAGAAGGAAGTGCTGGCCAGCTATTCCATCCCGGCCGGCGCACACGTCGTAGTTGAAGAAGGACACAAAGTACGCGGAGGCGCGCTGCTGGCAAAGACGCCACGCAAAGTCGCAAAGACAAAAGATATCACCGGCGGTTTGCCCCGAGTGGCCGAATTATTCGAAGCCCGTCGGCCGAAAGATGCGGCTGAGATTGCTAAGATTGACGGAATTGTGGAAATGGGCGGAACTGTCCGCGGGAAACGACGCCTGATTTTAAAAGACCCCGAGACGGGAGCCGAGGAAGAGCATCTGATCCCGCTCACCAAGCACATCATCGTTTTTAAGGGCGATTTCGTGAAGAAAGGCCTGCAACTCACTGAAGGCCCAATCGTGCCGCACGAGATTTTGGAAGTCTGCGGTCCGCAGGAATTGCAGGAGCATTTGGTTAACGAAGTGCAGGAGGTTTATCGGTTGCAGGGTGTGGAGATCAACGACAAACACATCGAGATCATCGTGCGCCAGATGTTGCGCAAGGTGAAAATTACCGACCCGGGCGATACGTCGTTGCTCTGGGGCGATCAGGTGGACAAACTCGACTTCGAGCAAGAAAACAAGAAGGTCGTCGAAAAGGGCGGCAAACCAGCAGAAGCCGTTCCTGTTCTTCTCGGCATCACCAAGGCCTCTTTGGAAACCGACAGCTTTATCTCGGCCGCATCATTCCAGGATACGACCCGCGTTCTCACCGAAGCGGCCACACTGGGCAAAGTCGATAAACTGCGTGGCTTTAAAGAAAACGTAATCATGGGTCACTTGATTCCTGCCGGAACGGGGTTCGGACAGCACCGCCAGATCAAGCTCGTCGAAAAAGGCGAGCCAATCGGGGCCCCCGTAATGGAGGAAGCCGAACCGCAGCCAGCGATCGGATAAGATCAATGGTTGCGAGTATCGTAGGGCGTCTGTGTCAGACGCGATCTACTGCACCGGCGCTTCACAGAATGGAGCTGGCGGGAGCCGAGCGACATGGACGAGAAGCCCGGAGGGTGAGCGAGCTGGCGCGAGCGAATCAAACGCCCTATAATTCGTCTGATGTCGATCGTAACCAAAACCGGCGACAAAGGCGAAACGTCGCTGATGTACGGGCGTCGCCTGCCGAAAGCCGATCCGCGCGTTGACGCTTATGGGTGTATCGATGAACTGGACGCCGCGCTTGGTGTCGCCCGGTCGATTTCAATCGATAAATTCCTATCGGACGAAATCTTCGCTGTGCAAAAAGACTTGATCGTTGTCATGGGCGAGCTGGCGACGGCGCCAAGCGACCGGGAACGTTACCTAACGGACGGTTTTCACTTTACCAAAGCGGAGATAGTGGACCGGATCACAGCAGTCATTTTCGACCTTGAGAAAGACAAATCGCTTTATCCCAAAGACTGGGTGATCCCCGGAGGAACCGCGGTTTCCGCGGCTCTCGATTTTGCTCGCGCAACATGCCGCCGCGCAGAGCGCCACATCGCGGCTTTCGGGGCCGGGGAGAATGATTTTAACCCGGAGATCTTGCGTTATCTTAATCGCCTTTCCGATCTCTGCTGGGTCCTGGCGAGATACGCCGAGAAAATCCAAGGAATCACGGCTTCCCAGCCGTCAGGGTAGGGCGCGTTATTCCGGTGCGCGCCGTTTTGGGTCGATCCTAGCGGGAGCCGGCCTTACCGATGGCACTCCTTGTGCGCTGCAATCCAGCGTCAAGAATTGGCAACCGTCCGGCAGCAGGTTCTCTCAGGCGATGTTATGCATCGTCGCGATGAAATTCAGATCAGCTTTTGCGGTTTCGCTTTTGCTTTGTTTTGCGATCGAACGGTCTCACGCAGACATTTTCGCATGGACCTACACCACCGAGCTTACAACGAAAGGTGAAATCGAATTTGAGCAGTGGGTAACTACCCGCTGGCAAAAAGAGCACGGCAACTAAGAGGTCGTCGATTTTCGCGAGGAGCTTTAATACGGCGTAACCGAGAATTTTCAGCTCGCGCTTTATCTGAACCGTCACTACGTCTATGCGAACAATGACGTTCCAGCGGAAGATCCAGCGCATCCCGGAAAGCGTTTGCCCCGCGTTTACGAAACCGGCGGAGAGGACGTCCGTCCGGGACACAATCCAGCGACGCCGTTCGACAGTTATCGACGCCGATAATGAGCTCGACGGAGTATTCGAATGGTTCACCGGAGCTTCCTACAGACTCGCGCGGAGCTGTTCTGCTGGTCTAGAATTTTGGAACCATCATGAATTTGCCGATGCCACTGTGCACGAGCGCTCGGCATATTTTGTCGGGCCGACGATTCATTACGAAGGCCAACGCTGGTTCGCCACGCTGGGGTTTCTTCATCAACTGCCAATTGGACAGGCTTTCAGCCATGAAAACAAAGAGTTCGTTGCGCACGACGGTTACATTCTGGGTGACGAGCACGAAAATATTATGTGCGGCTAACAGTCGGATTTGTTTTTTTGACACTCATCGAACTTGGCATTTTGCCTTCTTCGTGTGAGCGGCGAATTTCGGGTTGCGCACGGGCGCCTCCTGTAGCATCTTTTTGCTCCCGCTCTGGAAGCTCCCGCCCTCGGGAATTTCTCTTATGGCAGATACAACAGAATTAGTGCCTGAATTGTTGGAAGCCGGTGTTCATTTTGGACACCAGACGAAGCGTTGGAATCCGAAGATGAAGCCTTTCATCTTCGAACAGCGCAATCAGATTTACATTATCAATTTGGATGAGACCGTCCTTCAGCTTCGGCGGGCCACGGAATTTCTCCAGGAAGTCGCGCGCCGCGGCGGCAAAATTTTATTTGTCGGCTGTAAGAAGCAAGCGCAGGAAGCGATAAAAGAGGCGGCACTGGCTTGTGGTCAATTTTATGTGAATCAGCGCTGGCTCGGCGGCACACTGACTAATCTCGCCACCATTCGCAAGAGCATCGGGCGCTTGAGATACATCGAGGAGATTGAGCAGTCGCCCGAATACAAGAAAATGGGAAAACAGGAATTGGCCGCGCTTAATCGCGAGGCGGCAAAGCTCCGGCGTAACCTCGATGGGATAATCGAGATGTCGCAATTGCCCGACGCCTTGGTGGTGATCGACACGATTCGCGAGCAAAACGCAGTGAATGAGGCGCGGCGTCTCGGCATTCCAGTAGTTGCCATCGTGGATACGAACGCGGACCCGGAAATCATCGATTACCCAATTGCCGGCAACGACGATGCGATTCGCGCTATTCGCGTGATTCTGCAGAAGCTTGTGGATGCCATTGTTGCGGCAAGCAACGAAGCGCGCATTCGCGAGCAGGTCGAAATGGCCGGCGTGTCGGCGTAGACGGAAGAAAACGTCCAACGCCGAACACGCCAATGTTCAATGAAAACAACAACTGAAATCGATCCGCAACTGGTGAAGCAACTCCGCGAGAAGACCAACGCGGGGATGATGGATTGCAAGCGCGCCCTTGTAGAAAGCGGCGGCGACCTTGCGAAGGCAGAAGCGATCTTGCGCACCAAAGGCGTCGCCGCTGCCGGCAGAAAAGCCGCGCGCGTAACGAAGGAAGGCATCGTGGCCTCCTACATTCATCTTCAAGGCAAAGTCGGCGTGCTCGTCGAGGTGAATTGCGAGACCGATTTTGTAGCGAGGAATGAAAATTTCCGCGAATTTGTGAAAGATATCACTCTGCATATTGCCGCGGCACATCCCCTTTACGTCAGCCGCGCAGATGTTCCCGGTAACCTCATCGAAGCCGAGCGCGAAATTTACAAGGCACAGGCAAAAGGGAAACCGGAAAATGTGATGGAAAAAATTGTCGAAGGAAAACTCGACAAATTTTACAGCACAGTTTGTCTCCTCGAGCAAGGATTCATCAAAAATCCGGACGAAACCATCGGTGACCTCGTCAAAGCCAAAATTGCGGAGCTAGGCGAGAACATCGTGATCCGCCGCTTTGTCCGCTATCTCGTTGGCGAGCCGCTGCCCAGCGAAGCTTAGAGGGTGTTGTGGCGGCGTTTGTGTCAAACGCCGCGCGTTTAAATAGGCGCTCACCACGCGGCGAGGGCCTCTACAACTTCACGTGCAGCTAACTGATCCGTGGTTAGGTTGCGTAGAAATGGCCCTGGAGGAATACAAACGGAAACGCGACTTCAAGAAGACTGCTGAGCCGGCGGGCAAACCGTTGCCGAAGAAAGTCAAAGGCGCGTCGCGCTTTGTCATTCAAAAACATGCTGCACGCCGTTTGCATTACGATTTCCGACTGGAAATGGACGGCGTGCTGAAGTCGTGGGCACTACCGAAAGGCCTTCCCTGGAAGCGAGGCGAAAAACATCTCGCCGTAGAAGTTGAAGATCACCCGATCGAATACGAAGACTTCGAAGGCATCATTCCGGAGGGTCAATATGGCGGCGGCACAGTGATGGTGTGGGACCAAGGCAACTACCACGTTTACGGCGAACAACCTGTGAAATCATTGCGGGACGGCAAGCTTCACCTTGTTCTCGATGGCGAAAAAGCCAAGGGCGAATGGACCCTTGTTCGAATTCGCGGTCGTGATGATGCAAAAAATCAGTGGCTGATCTTGAAAACAGGCGCCGACGCAAAGCCGCCAACGAAAAAACGTGAAGATCAGTCGGTCAAGACGAGACGCACGATGAAGCAAATCGCGGAAGCGCGCGACGCGGAGTGGGAGTCCAATCGCGAGGAAAAGGATGCGAGCGCTACCTTGAGACTCAAGACGCGGATCAGAGAAGCGATTAAAAAAAAAGCGAACGATGAAGTTGTAGGGCAGGCGCGTCGCCTGCCGTCACAGGGCAACCGAAGCGGTCGCCCTACAATCGCATCACTAAGAGATTTGCCCTCGGCAAAAGCGCGGTTCGTCGAACCGATGAAAGCGAAGCTGGTTGAGAAACCACCCGGGACGGGCGACTGGATTTATGAACTCAAATTCGACGGCATCCGGCTGATCGCAGTTAAGACGGATAAAAAGATTTCGCTGCTGTCGCGAAATCAGAACGAATTAGGCGCGCGTTTCCCAGAAATTGTCGAGGCGATAAAGAATTTGCCGGCCGGCGAATGCCTGATAGATGGCGAAGTGGTTGCGCTCGACGAAAAGGGTCGTTCTTCGTTTCAACTTCTGCAGGCGCGCGAGATGGAAGGACGAAAATCTCCCGTTTATTTTTATGCATTCGATCTGCTCCAACTCGACGGCACGGACTTGGTTGGGCTGCCGCTGGACGCGCGGAAAAACGTTCTGGAAAAACTCTGCGGCGATGCAGGCGACCCAATCCGTTATTCGGGGGCGATTGGCGGCGATGCAACACGGCTTCTCGAAGAAGTGAAGCGGCGCGGTCTGGAAGGGATTATCGGCAAACAACGCAACTCCGTTTACGAGCCCGGCCGCCGCAGCGGCGCATGGATCAAGCTTAAATGTGTCAACGAACAGGAGTTCGTCATTGGCGGATACACGCCGCCGCAGGGCGCGCGCAAACATTTCGGCGCAGTTTTGGTTGGTTACTATGAGAACAAAAAGCTCGTCTTCGCCGGCAAAGTCGGCACCGGATTCACTGCAAAATCATTGGCGACGCTGCGCAAAGAATTCCGGGCCGAAGAACGCGCCGATTGTCCGTTCGTCGATCTTCCGTCAAAACAAAACGGTCAATGGGTCCAGGGAATCACGCCGTCAATGATGCGCAAAATGCATTGGGTTAATCCGGTGTTCGTCTTTGAAATAAAATTCGCAGAATGGACGCGCGATGGAAAATTGCGTGCGCCCGTTTTCCTTAGTTTGCGCGAAGATAAAAGGCCGGGCGACGTTGTTCGCGAGGGCTAAAGGAAGCACAAGCGAGCATCGAGTCGCGCGCTTGTGATTTAACCCGATCGCATTGGGCCGAAAATATTGAACACGCCCGCATTAATGGGTAGTCGGAATTATTATGCAAATTGCTCAGGTGGCGCCGCTTTTTGAGACTGCACCGCCAAAATATTACGGGAGGAGCGCGTAATGGCTAGGGAAGTCATTCGTATCCGGGACGAGTTTTATATTCGTTCATCGTCAACGCGCGTCGATGTGCGCACCCGGGTGTTGAAGCAAGGAGAGACCTTCGCTGTCTTCGACCGATTCGGCGACATCGACACATTCGGATCTGGTGAGCTTGGGTTGTACTACCAGGATACTCGATTCTTGTCCCGGCTGACGTTGAAACTGGGAAAGGATCGCCCGCTGTTACTCAGTTCCACCGTTAGAGAAGACAACGCTGTTTTGGCAGTGGACGCCACTAATCCCGACGTCTGGCGCGACGGCGAGATAGTAATTCCGCAGGGAACAGTGCACGTTTTCCGCTCGAAAATTCTTTGGGAGAAAACGTGTCACGAGCGGCTTCGAATCCATAACTACGGACGCGCAGCTGTCGATATTTCTTTAGCAATCGAATTCGATGCTGATTTTGCCGACATTTTCGAACTGCGCGGAATGAATCGAGAACGTCGCGGCCGTCGGTTGGAGACGCAGGTTACGAAGGACGGACTTCTGCTCGGGTACGAAGGGCTGGACAATCGCCTTCGCCGGACGCGAATTGTTTTCGATCCGCCGCCTACCCGGCTAAACCAGTCCGTCGCCACGTTTCTAATCCGTCTGGAAGCCGGTAAAGACGCCAGCTACCGGTGCGCAATTGCATGCGAGGTGGATGGCGATTCACGAAACAGGGTCACGCCTTGCTACGAAAGCGCCGTGGACGAGGCGGCGAATTCGCTCGAACGCGTGCGCGGCCGAGAGCCTCAGATTTTCACCGGAAACGAACAGTTCAACGATTGGCTGAACCGTTCGCTCGCCGACCTCCACATGATGCGAACGGAAACGCCCTACGGCCCGTATCCTTACGCTGGCGTTCCGTGGTTTAGCACGGTGTTTGGGAGGGATGGAATCATCACCGCGCTCCAGTGTCTCTGGTTTGATCCGTCAGTTGCACGCGGTGTCCTGGCGTACCTGGCGGCTACCCAGGCCGACGCACACAGCCCCGAGCAGGACGCCCAGCCTGGCAAGGTGCTGCACGAGATGCGCGCGGATGAAATGGCCACGTTGGGTGAGGTCCCATTTAAGCGCTATTACGGTAGCATTGATGCGACGCCGCTTTTTGTCATGCTCGCCGGGGCGTACTACAAGCGCACAGGCGACCGCGCCTTCGCCGAATCAATTTGGCCAAACATCGAGCGCGCACTTGAGTGGATCGATCGTTATGGCGATTCAGACGGCGACGGTTTCGTTGAATATGCTCGCAAAGCAAAACACGGTCTTATCCATCAGGGGTGGAAAGATTCTCACGACGCGGTTTTCCATCGGGACGGCACTTCTGCCGAAGCGCCAATCGCGCTTTGTGAGGTGCAGGGTTATGTCTATGCCGCAAAGACCGCAGCCAGCGAGCTTGCCAAGATACTCGGGCACGCTACACACGCGCGCGAGTTGTCGAAGCAGGCAGAAACGCTCCGTCGCCGGTTCGAGAAAGCGTTTTGGTGTGATGATCTTTCCACTTACGCCCTTGCTTTGGATGGGAGCAAGCAGCCTTGCCAGGTGCGAACATCGAACGCGGGACACTGTCTTTTCGCCGGTATCGCGACGCCGGAGCACGCGCGCCGTGTTGCGACAACTCTCACAGACGAAACATCGTTCTCCGGCTGGGGCATCCGTACAGTGGGTAGCAGCGAAGCGCGCTACAATCCTATGTCCTATCACAATGGATCGGTCTGGCCGCACGATAACGCCTTGATTGCTGCGGGATTCGCCCGCTACGGATTAAAGGAGTCGGCGACGATGGTCCTCGCAGGTTTGCTCGACGCTAGTCTTTTCTTCGATCTGCATCGGCTGCCCGAACTGTTTTGCGGCTTTCCCAGGCGTCCTGGTGAATCTCCAACGCTCTATCCTGTAGCCTGCGCTCCGCAGGCATGGGCGTCGGGTGCGATCTTTCTTTTGCTTGAAGCTTGTCTCGGCTTGAGTGTATCGGCTCCCGAACGAAAGGTGGTATTTTCTAAGCCGGTTTTGCCCGCTTTCCTTCCAAAGGTAAGTATGCGTGACCTGAGGGTGGGAGATGCGCGAGTTGATCTTCTGCTCACCAGACATGATGAAGGCGACGTAGGCGTGAACGTGCTTCGTCGGGATGGCGCGCTCGAGGTTTTGATCTTGAAGTAGTATGTTCACCGATGCACTGAGTTTCTCAGGGATTGCGCTTGTCCGTGTGCTGGCCGACAAATATCGTGAAATGATGAAGGCAAAAGTGATTGTGATGCCAAAGGGGGCGGTGCTCGATCCGCAAGGCAACGCAGTCCGTGATGCGATGCGGCACCTGGGAATGCCAGAGGTGCGGAGCGTCAGGATCGGCAAATACATGGAGATCGATATTGATGGACAAAACCGAGATCTTGAACCGCGATTGCATCGTCTTTGCCGCGATCTGCTCTCGAATCCGGTGATTGAAGATTATGCCATGCAGACAGCGGAATCAGAGAACCAGGAAAACAGGAAGAGAAAACCCAAGAAGAAAAGTTCGTGATGAAAGCGCTGCGATATTTCTTTTGCGTGGTGTTGCCGCCGCTCGCGGTGCTTATGACCGGTCGCATCGCCAGTTTTTTTCTCAGCCTCATTTTGACTTTGCTCGGATGGATTCCAGGAGTCATTCACGCTTGCCTGGTGGTGAACGATTATCACGCTGAACAACGCTCCGCCGCGCGTTAGATCCAGATGAAATTCGCTGTCATCCAGTTTCCCGGTTCAAACTGCGATCAGGATTGTGTCTCTGGTATTAATGGCTTGGATGGATTGCGTGCTGAGTACGTCTGGCACAAGGAAACGTCGCTCGATGGTTTCGACGCGATCGTGCTGCCGGGAGGGTTTGCCTATGGGGATTATCTTCGTTGTGGAGCGATCGCTCGCTTCTCGCCGGTATTGAAAGCAGTGATCAGCGATGCGCGCGCGGGCAAACTCGTGCTCGGTACATGTAACGGGTTTCAAGTCTTGTGTGAGGCCGGTCTGCTGCCCGGCGCGCTAGTGCGCAATCGTTCACTGCGCTTCGTGTGCGACATGGTTATTACGCGAGTGGAGGTAGATGATTCGCCGTTCACTCACGGCTGCCCCAAGGGAACGCTTCTGCGCCTGCCTGTGGCTCACGGCGAAGGTTGTTTTTTCGCCGACGCGCAAACTTTGCGCGACCTAAACGCTAATCAGCAGGTGATCTTGCGTTACGCGGATGCACGAGCCCGGATCGTTCCAGACGCAAATCCGAATGGCTCAATCGAAAACATCGCCGGCATCTGCAATCGTGAAAGGAACGTCTTCGGTTTAATGCCTCATCCTGATCGCGCCTCCGATGCGCGGCTCGGGAGTGCGGACGGCGCGAAGATTTTCCGGTCAATGGTTCAAACGATTCGCGCCGAGCGTTCGATGAGCGCAACAGAGCGCGCGAAACGGGTCGCGTGAGTCTTTTTATCACCGGGACGGACACCGGCGTGGGCAAGACGCACATTGCCGCGCGGGTTTTGCATTTGTTGCGCGCATCAGGCGCGCGCTGTGCCGGGATGAAACCGATTTGCTGTGGAGATCGTCGTGACGCGGAAAGGCTGCTGGCGGCGGGCAGTGACGGCCTGTCAATCGATGACGTTAATCCAGTTTGGTTAAAAACGC
>Ga0193735_1000092_pt1 | contig 28422 bp, 28 predicted proteins | sample U1m2metaG_FD_145080 | JGI IMG/M metagenome (GOLD analysis project Ga0193735, IMG submission 145080) | Soil microbial communities from a riparian zone of the East river system, Colorado, United States - U1m2 | ecosystem: Environmental > Terrestrial > Soil > Riparian zone | place: USA: East River... | reverse complement strand
GATTTCTCCATCGCGGTCCGGCAGTCCTTCGTGATCTGAGGAATTGTCGTCATTGTACGATCGTTCCGACGCGCTCACCCAGCAGCGCCTTCGCAACCTCTCCGTGACGGTGAATGTTCAGGACGATGATCGGGAGCTTGTTTTCCTTGCAGAGAGTGATGGCCGTCTGGTCCATCACTCCCAGCTCGTTGATCATGACATCGCGGTAGCTGATCGAGTCGTATTTCTTTGCTTCGGGGTCGCGCTTCGGATCCGCCGAGTAGACTCCGTCGACGCTGGTCGCCTTGACGATGACGTCGGCGTGGATCTGGATCGCTCGCAACGCGGCGGCGGTGTCGGTGGAGAAATAGGGATTTCCCGTTCCGGCGGCAAAAATGACGACGCGGCCATGCTCGAGGTGGTGCATCGCCCGGCGCCTGATGAACGGCTCAGCGATCGATTCCATCGCGATCGCGGTCATGACGCGGGTTTCCAGCTCGGCTTTCTCCAGCACGTCCTGGAGCGCCAGCGCGTTGATGACGGTGCCTAGCATCCCCATGTAGTCGGCGCCGACGCGGTCCATTCCCATCTTGGAAAGCTGGGCCCCGCGGACGATGTTGCCGCCGCCGATGACGAGACCGACGGCCGCGCCCATCTTGACGATGTCGGAGACCTCGGTGGCGAGGCGCTCGAGGATAGTGAAATCAAACCCGGTGCCCTTCTGCCCGGCGAGAGCCTCGCCGGACAGTTTGAGCAGAACCCGGTTGTACTTGAGCTCAGCCAAAGCTGGCTCTACTCCTCGCCCATCTGAAAGCGAACGAAGCGGCGAACCTGAATGTTCTCTCCCATCTTCGCCGATGCTTCCTTGATCAGCTCGCCGACAGTCTTCTTCGGCTCGCGGACCCATGCCTGGTGAACGAGCGCGACATCCTTGTAGAACGCCTCGACCTTGCCGGCAACGATCTTCTCGATCAGGTGATCGGGCTTGCCGCTCTCTTTCACCTGCTGAACGAAGATTCGACGCTCGCTCTCAACCTTGTCCTGTGGGACCTGGTCCTTGTCCACTGCCACCGGCGCAGCAGCCGCGATATGCTCGGCAATTTGCTTGACCAGCGTCTTGAAATCGTCCGTGCGGGCAACGAAATCAGTCTCACAGTTGACCTCGACCATCACGCCGACTTTGCCGTTGTGGTGGATGTAGCTCCCTATGAGTCCTTCGCTCGTCTGCTTGCCCTGCCGCTTCTCGGCTTTGGCGATTCCCTTCGCGCGGAGGTACTCCTCCGCCTTCGCAAAATCGCCGTTGGTCTCCTCCAGCGCCTTCTTGCATTCCATCATGCCCGCACCGGTCTTCTGGCGCAGAGCCTGGACGTCCTTCGCTGTGAATTTTTCTTTGGTCATTGTCATAGTGTCTCTCGTTAAAACGCCGCCGGAGTTTTTCCGGCGGCGTGAAAGTTAACCTTCCTGCTCGGGCTCGGTGGCTTCCTCTGCTCCGCCACCTTCCTCGCCGCCCGTCTTGAGTCGCGCGGCAATTGCTTCGGGCTTTGCCCGTCGCCTGCGCGGCCTCTTCTTCCGCTTCTTGTCGCCCTCGCCTTCCGGCTCGGCGCCGCGATCGGAGCTGTACGTGTACGATTCGGCTTCCTCGACCTCTTCGCGCACCGGCGCTTCGCGGCGCGCCTCGACGATCGCGTCAGCGATCGACTTGGTCATCAGCTCTACCGACCGGATCGCGTCGTCATTGCCCGCGATCGGAACGGTGATCAGATCCGGATCGGCGTTCGTGTCGACGAGCGCTATCAGCGGAATCTGAAGCTTGTTAGCCTCGTTGACCGCGATGCGCTCCTTCTTGGAGTCGATCACGAACATGAGGCCGGGAAGCCGCGTAAGGTTCTTGATGCCGGAAAGGTTCTTCGAAAGCTTGTCGCGCTGACGGCTCATCATCAGCTGCTCTTTCTTGGTGTAGTTCTCGAAATCACCGCCGGCCTCGCTGCCCGCCTCGAGCTCCTTGAGACGGCGAACCTGCTTCTTCACCGTCTGGAAGTTCGTAAGCAGTCCGCCGAGCCACCGCTCCGTCACGTACATCGCCCCGCAACGCTCGGCCTCGCTCTTCACGATGTTGACGAGCTGCCGCTTGGTGCAGACGAAGAGGACGTTGTCGCCGCGGAGGATGACTTCCCTCGCGAGCTTCTGCGCCAGCTCCAGCTGCCGCAGCGTCTTCTGCAGGTCGATGATGTGAATGCCGTTTCTCTCCGCGAAGATGAAACGACGCATCTTCGGGTTCCACCGGCGGGTCTGGTGTCCGAAATGAACACCGGCTTCGAGCAACTGCTCCAGGTTTGGCTGAGCCATTAAGTAGTGATTCCTTCGGGGTTAACGCTTCGAGAACTGGAACTTCTTGCGTGCCTTCGGACGGCCGGGCTTCTTGCGCTCGACCGCTCTCGCATCGCGGGTCAGGAGCGCGAGATCGCGCAGCTTCCGGCGATGGGACTCGTCCAACTTCACCAGAGCACGGGCGACCGCGAGGCGAAGCGCCCCAGCTTGCCCGGTGAGACCGCCACCTTCGACCTTCGCTTTCACATCATAGCGCCCAAGCGTATCGGTAATCGTAAACGGCTGCTGGATAGCGGAGACGTGGGCGGGGCGCGGGAAATAATCACCGAGCGTCCGACCGTTCACCGACCATTTGCCGGACCCCGGCTTGATGTAGAGACGGCAGACGGCTTCCTTGCGCCGCCCGATCGTGTGCGTAGTCGTATCAGGCATTACTTCTCACTCTTCTTGTTGAGTTCGAGCAGCTTGGGCTGCTGAGCGGCGTGCGTATGCTTCGCATCGGCGAACACACGGAGCTTGTTGCGAAGAACCTGGCGTCCGAGAGCCGTCTTGGGCAGCATGCCGTAGACCGCCTTCTCGATCACTCGCTCCGGGTGCTTCTCGAGCATGGCCGCGAACGGAGTGAACCGCTCGTGCCCCATGTATCCCGTATGCCTGAAGTACTGCTTCTGCTCCGCCTTCTTGCCGGTGACGCGGACCTTGGAGGCGTTGATGACGATGACGTTGTCACCCGTGTCCATGTGGGGTGTGTACATCGGCTTGTGCTTGCCGCGGATGATCTTGGCGACCTCGGTCGCCAGACGGCCGAGCACCATGCCTTCGGCGTCGACGATGTACCATTGGTGCTGGATATCCCGCGGGGTCGCGGAGTAGGTCTTCATTGTGAGGCGAAACGTATGTAAGTGCCGGCCCCCTTTCGTCCGATGTAGGGTTCCAAGCGGTTGATTGCGACTAAGTGGTTTTGCGACAGCCTTTTAAGGTATCCGTACCTGACTAATGTGTCAACCGCTGACGCCCGGCTTTGGTGGGTAAGACTTAACTTCGAAAGACGCAGATGCGAGGGGCCAGAAGCGTAGATGCGAGATGCGAGTTCACAACGTTCAATGCCGGCTCGGGTTGCCGTTCCTCGCAACTCGGATCTGCGCTTCTGACCCCTCCGATCTGCGTAGTTCGAAGTTGCAGTTCTTTTACTCAACCTCCCCAAGCGCGACGAGGAGCGCCCCCTTTTCTACCGCCGTTCCCGCTGCTACCTCAACGCTCTTAACTACGCCGGCTGCCGTGGCGCGGAGCTCGTTCTCCATCTTCATCGCCTCCATGACGACGACACCTTGCCCCGCTTCGACCGTGTCACCCACCCTCACGTTGACTCGGACAATCAAGCCCGGCATTGGCGCCAGAATCGGGGCCGGTCCGATTGGGCCCGCGCTCGCGGCAGAAAGATCCCGGATCGCCCGCGTGCGCTCATCCAGCGCTTCGGTTTCGAAGCGGTAGCCATCGACCCAGAGCGTGTACCTTCCTCGACCCTGCCGCTTCTGCGCGACCACCCGGTAGACGCTGGTCCCGATCTTCACCATCCGAACCGGACTGCCTTCAATGTCCGAAAGCTCTGCATGTGCCGCTGGCTCGGTCTCGTACCCGACGCCTGAGGAATCGAGTGAGACCGACTTCCGTTCTTCGTTCAGCTGGACCACGTATCTCACGCGACAGCTCCGGCCGGTCGCAGCTCGCACACGGTTTCCACGTGCGCAGTCTCCGGGAACATGTCGAATGCCTGCAGGGACTGGATCTGAAAGCTCGGAAGCCGCGCGAGATCCCGCGCCAGGGTGGCGGGATTGCAGCTGATGTAGATCAGGCCGCGCAATCGTGCCGCTTCCGCTTCCAGAATTTCTGTGACTCGGGCGTCGACTCCCGCGCGTGGCGGATTGAGGATTACGATATCGGCCGGCAGCGCGCCTGGTAGCTCGTCCTCCACGCGTCCCCTGATAGCGCGCGACGACGAGCCCGTCATTTTTTCCGCCGACCATTCGGATGCGTCGGGATCGAGCTCGATCGCGGTGACACTGACGCCTGCTCCGCTGAGCGCGAGGGCGGTGTGCCCGGCGCCGGCGTAGGCATCGACCGCCGAGGCGGGCTCGTACGAGTGCGCAAGATCGAGCACGTACGTCCTGAGAATCTCCGCCATTTCGGCGTTCACTTGCTCGAATGACGCACTCGGCGACCGGTCACGTCGCCTATCATATAGAAGGCGACGCGGCTTGTCCTCGGCCGGCTCCCACCAGACGGCCGAAATCGAGGGGGCAGCGGCGGTGAACTGGTCGCACGCCGCCCAGCTCTCGCCACCCATCATCACGAGCGTCGGTCCGCCGCTTGTGATTCGAATGCTCCCGCGCAGCTCTTTGGCGTCTGGGAAGTACGCATCGGCCTGCATCACTTCGTGCCAGGCCGCGACGACACGACGGTCCGTTATTGGGCAGTCGGCGAGCGCGAACACCCGCACGGGATCGTCGTATGGATGCAAGCCGGCGATCCAGCGCGCTCCTCGCCGGCGCATCGCGAGTGTGAGCTTGGTGCGATAGCGCCACTCTTTCGGACTTCGCTCAATGGATGGAGCGTCCACGCCGCGCTTTCCGATTCGTTGGAGTGAATCACGGACGATGAGCTGCTTCGCGACCAGCTGCGAGTCGTAGGTCATGTGCTGCAGCTGGCAACCGCCGCATTTGTCCCTCGTGTAATGCGGGCACGGCGGCTCGATTCGAACGGGAGAAGGATTCACGATGCTCCGCAACGCACCGCGCGCGAAGTGCCCCTTTCCGGAAATCTGCGCTGTGACGACGTCGCCCGGCGCAGTGCGGGGCACAAACACAACGAGGCCGCTGGTCCTGCCGACACCGTCTCCTCCGGCGGCGATGGAGTCGATCGCAACGCTGACGACGGCCATCAGCTACGCAGACCTTCGAGCCGCGCCACTTGCTTCCACGAGTCTGCGACGCCGTTGCGATCCGCAGTCGGGAAGCCCGACCGTGCCGCTGAGGGCGACACGGCTCGCGCGGCGCGATCGCGTTCCGCGAGGAATGCTCCCGCGATCGCGGCGACACGGACGAATTCCTCTGTGGGGCGGTGCTCGAGTATGGAAGTGAGGCGTCGCTCGAGCCACTGGATGTCGATGGCGCCGCGGCGGAATTCATCATCGTCCATCATACGGACGTGAAAGTCGCGCGATGTCTCCACGCCCTGTATGATCAGATCCACCAACGCCATTCGCATCCGCGTGACCGCCTGCTCTCGATCGGCGCCCCACACGATGAGCTTGGCGAGCATTGGGTCGTAGTACAGTCCGATGTCGCTGCCCTGTTCGATACCGCCGTCCCAGCGAACGCCGGGACCGCTCGGCAAATGCAGGTACTCGACCCGACCCGTGGACGGAAGAAAGTTGTTCGACGCGTCTTCGCTGGTGATTCGGCATTCGATCGCCCAGCCGCGCGGTGAAATCTCTTCCTGGCGGTAGGGAAGCTTCTCTCCGGCGGCGATGCGCAGCTGCCACTGGACCAGATCGATTCCCGTGACGAGCTCGGTCACCGGATGCTCGACCTGCAGCCGGGTGTTCATCTCGAGGAAGTAGAACTCTCCGTTCTTGTCGAGAAGAAACTCGCAGGTACCGGCGTTGACGTAGCCAGCAGCGCGCGCCGCGCGCACGGCTGTCTCACCCATTTTGTTTCTCAACGCTGGTGTCACAGCAACGCTCGGGGCTTCCTCGATCATCTTCTGGTGACGCCGCTGGACTGAGCACTCGCGCTCGCCGAGGGACAGAACATTGCCGTGGGTGTCGGCCAGGATCTGTATCTCAACGTGCCGCGGCTGCGCGACGAACTTCTCGAGATAAACGGCATCGTCGCCGAAGGCGCTCTTTGCTTCGCGCCGCGCCGCTTCGAGCGCTCCGGCCAGCTCCTTCGGGCCTGCCACCACCCGCATCCCTTTGCCCCCGCCCCCTGCTGCCGCCTTGAGCAATACCGGGTACCCGAATTTCTTCGCGACCTTTTCTGCTTGCTTCGCGTTCTCGAGCGGCTCGGTCGTTCCGGGGACAACGGGAACTCCGTTCGCCACCGCGAGGGTGCGCGCAGAAGTCTTGCTGCCCATCGCCGCGATGGCTTCGGCGGGCGGTCCAATCCAGACGATGCCCGCGTCGCGCACGGCGCGGGCGAACCACTCCCGCTCGGACAGGAAACCGTAACCGGGGTGAATCGCTTCGGCGCCAGTCTGCTTTGCGGCCTCGATGATTCTGTCACCGCGGAGATAGCTTTCGCTCGAGGGCGGTGGTCCGATGAGAACTGCTTCGTCGGCCTCACGCACGTGCGGCGCGCGCGTATCGGCCTCGCTGTAGACGGCGACCGTGCGCACTCCCATCTCGTGACAGGCGCGAATCACGCGAAGCGCAATCTCGCCACGGTTCGCTATAAGAACCTTTTTAAACAAGGTCTGCCCTCGCGGCGAACATTCGTCCGCAAGCGGGGTCGCTAATCTTCTTAAACATCGGAGTTGGCTGCCGTCAGAGCGTACGCTCCTGATCTCTCAGAGCGGAATGTTTCCGTGCTTCTTCGGCGGATTCTTGTCGCGCTTCGTCTGAAGCGTCTCGAGCGCGTTGATGAGAGCCGGCCGGGTGTCGCGTGGGTCGATGATGTCATCGAGGTAACCTCGGCCCGCGGCGATATATGGGTGCGCGAACTTCTCCCGGTATTCCTCGATCTTGGCGTCAGTGGCGGCGGTCTCGTCGCTGCTCTCGGAGATTTCCTTCCTGAATAGTATTTCCACCGCTCCCTTCGGACCCATGACCGCGATCTCGGCCGTTGGCCACGCGACATTGAAGTCACCGCGAATGTGTTTGGAGCTCATGACGTCGTAAGCCCCACCGTACGCCTTTCGGGTGATCACCGTGAGCTTGGGCACAGTCGCCTCACAATAGGCGTAGAGAAGCTTTGCCCCATGCTTGATGATCCCGCCGTGCTCTTGCGCGACGCCGGGAAGAAAGCCTGGCACATCCTCGAACGTCACGATCGGAATGTTGAACGCATCGCAGAACCGGATGAAGCGCGCGGCCTTGAGCGAGGCGTTGATGTCGAGCACACCAGCCAGCACGGCAGGCTGGTTGGCCACCACTCCAACGCTGAATCCGCCGAGATGCGCGAAGCCGCAGATGATGTTTCCCGCGTATTCGCGCTGAACTTCGTAGAAGTCTCCATCGTCCACGATTCGATTGATGACGTCGTGCATGTCGTACGGCTTATTCGCGTTATCGGGGACGACGTCGAGCAGCGATTCGTCGCGTCGATCGCGAGGGTCGGTTGCCGGTCCGCGCGGTGGATCGGCGAGGTTGTTCGACGGAATGAACCGGAAGAGATCGCGCACGTGCTGAAGGCACTCGGGCTCCGAATCGGAGGCAAAGTGCGCCACTCCCGACGTCGCCGAATGGGTGTCGGCGCCGCCGAGCTCCTCCATTGTTACGTCCTCATGCGTAACCGTCTTCACGACGTTCGGACCGGTCACGAACATGTAGGAGGTTCCGCGCACCATGTAGGTGAAATCCGTGATTGCCGGCGAGTATACGGCGCCGCCCGCGCAGGGTCCGAGGATGGCCGAGATCTGAGGAATAACACCGGAAGCAAGCGTGTTGCGTAGGAAAATCTCGGCGTAGCCACCCAGCGAGACGACGCCTTCCTGAATCCGCGCGCCGCCGGAGTCGTTGAGCCCAATCACCGGCGCGCCGTTTCGCATCGCCAGGTCCATGATCTTGACGATTTTTTCCGCGAACGACTCCGACAGGGATCCGCCGAAGACCGTGAAATCCTGCGAGAATACGTACACGAGGCGGCCGTCGATCTTGCCGTGGCCGGTGATCACACCGTCGCCGTAGAATTTCTGGGCTTCGAGTCCGAAGTCAGTGGACCGGTGGACGACGAACCGATCGAGCTCGACGAAAGATCCCTCGTCGAGGAGCAGCTCCAGACGCTCACGGGCGGACAGCTTGCCTTTTTCGTGCTGCGCCTTGAGCCGCGCCTCGCCGCCTCCCTGCTCGGACTCGGCCCGCCTCTGCTCCAGCAGCTCGAGCTTCTCTCGCATCGTCATCGTCGCGAAAAGCTAACTCTCGCTGGAATCAGCATCTAGCGCCGGCTATGCCACCGGCGTGGGCATTGCTAAGTTACAGAGCAATCGATCGGCACCATTCCACCCGTCCAACTTGACTCCACCACGACGACGACCGCGCGGCAAAGCCCGTAAGCGTGTCCGGCGCCCGCCACAGCAGCACACATCGCTGCCAACCAGCCGCAATGCGTACATGGATACGCGCCAGTGGCTGCTCGATCAGCACGGACCAGTGTGCGCGTACTGCGAGCGCCGCGTCAGCTCGAGGGCGATCACAATGGACCACGTGACACCGCGGAAGGGAAAAACTGCTTACGATCGGCGCGACAACCTCGTGCTGGCTTGCCCCGAATGCAACGCGCTCAAAGCGGACCAGCCTTTCCTCGCGTTTCTGTTGGCGCGGAGGGCACGCGCCGCGAGTCTGCTGCGGTACGGCAGCCACCTGAGTCAGATGCTGCTCGACCTGGCGAAAGAGATTGCTGGACCGGAAGCGGCAGCGCGCGCGGCGCGGCTGGCTGACCCTGACTACCCGTACCTCGACTAGGAGCCGGTCCGCTCCATCGCGCTCTTCTGGTCGAGCTGCTTGTCCGAGCTCTCCGACTCCGCGTCTACCATTCCAGCGGCTGTTTCCTCCGGCACCGACGCCGCCTCTTCCAGCTTGGCAGCAGCAGCCTGCCGGCGATTCTTGGCGGCGCGCCGGGTTCCCTCTTTCAACCGCGCCTTGAGGAACGTGAGAACATCCATCTCGTGCTGACGCAGGGTCGGACCCTGAACCTTGCGGGCGCTCCACTTTCGCTCAGGCAATGGTGGGAGAACCGAGCCCTCGAGATATGCTTCGATTAGCGCCGGATGGATGTAGTACTTCCGACAGACGCTGCGGGTGTTGCCGAGTCGCTTGGCGGTGAGGTCAACCGCAGCAACGATGTTTTTCTCGGCTTCGCGTTTGGTCTCGGCGGGTCCTGTTTTACGCAGCGCCTCCGCCACTAACATCGTACCAGCCCATGTCCGGAAATCCTTCGCCGTGATGTCCCGGCCCGTGATATCCTGGAGGTATTGGTTGACGTCTTCGGCCTGAACCGTCTGGCGCTTGCCCTCGTCGTCGAGATACTTGAACAACTCCTCGCCCCGCAGGGCCTGACACCGCTGAACGATCCGCGCGATCCGCCGGTCGGTCACGGCAACGGCGTGCTGGATTCCGCTCTTTCCACGAAACTCGAACCGAAGCTCGTGCCCGACGACGGCCACGTGCCGGCGCCGGAGGGTGGTAAGGCCGAAGGATTTGTTGGCCTTGGCGTATTCGTCGGAGCCGATGCGAATCAACGTCGTCTCGAGCAACCAAACGACGGTCGCCATGATCTTGTCGCGCGCCAGTCCGTCGAGCTCGATGTCTTTCTCGACGCGCTCGCGGATTTTCCACAGCACGTCGCTGAGCTCGAACATGCGCTCGAACTTGGTGCCGTCGCGGTGCTGACGAAAACCCGGGTGGTATCGGTACTGCTTGCGGCCGCGCCCGTCGCGAGCGGTCACCTGAAGGTGCCCGTCCTGGTGGGGACAAATCCACACATCGGTCCAGGCGGGAGGAATCACGAGCGAACGGAATCGATTGATCAGCTCGCGCGAGCGAATGACCTGTCCATCGGGGTCGATGTAGGTGAACCCGCGACCGTGGCGGTGACGGCGTATGCCCGGCATCGCATCGGTAACGTATCTGAGGCCCGCGGCAGCCGCGGACCCCATGTATTCGTCGGAGACAGACTGACCCAGTTTTTCCTCCTCGGGCTCGCGCGCTCGATGGTCACGCCTCAGGCCGCGAGACGGAGAGGCGGGGCGTCGCGATATGGACGCGACAAGGTCGTCGCGGCAACCGGATTTGGCGCTGGAAAGCGCTGGACCGCGTCTATTGCGGGCCTACTCACGCCGCGCTCGGCAACGTGAAATAAAAGGTGCTGCCGAGACCGACGTTGCTCTCCACCCAGATCATGCCGCCGTGGGCTTCGACGATTCCTTTCGCGATAGCCAATCCCAGCCCGATTCCGCGCCTGTCCGACGGCATCGCTTGCCAGAATTGTCCGAAAATGTGCGGCACCTGGTCGGGCGGAATGCCGGGACCGGTATCGATCACACCAAACCGGATGCCTCCGTCGATGGCTTCGGCGCAAACCGTCACGCGTCCGCTCCGAGGCGTGAATTTGACGGCGTTTCCAACCAGATTCGACAGAACCTGCTGGATTCTGGCGGCATCGGCCATGACTGGAAGCAGGCTTTCCGACACGTCGGCCTCGAGGGTAATCGTGCTACCGGTCGCGAGCGGCCGGAGCATCTCAACCGTGTCGTTGATGAGCGATGCGGGGGACTCCGGCTTCGGCTCAATACCGAGGCGCCCGGATTCCATTCTCTTCACGTCGAGCAGATCTTGGATCATCCTGTTCATGCGGTCCGCGGCGCGCCGCACGATTTCGACCTGCCTTCGCTCCTGCACGTTCTCCACGGGCGTCTGTTCCAGCATCAAACCGACGGCCATCGTGACAGTGTTGAGCGGATTGCGCAGATCGTGTGCGACCACGGCGAGCACGTCATCGCGGGCTCGCGTCGCCTGCTGCGCTTCGTGATAGAGCCGCGCGTGCTCCACGACGATTGCTGCACGCCTCGCCAGGTCGGCGGCGAGCGAGAGATCCGCGACTTCATACCTGCGGCCCGAGTTCGATGTCACCAGCGTCAGTGCGCCAAGCGGTTTGCCGGAATTCACGAGCGGGACGCAAATGAGAGAGCGCGGCTCCAGGGCCTCGACCGTACGCCGCTGTTCCGGCTCCGCAAATGAGGCACGAATGAAAGCGGGCGTGATGACGGTCTCGAGCACCGGCACACCGCTGGTGATCACGCGAATGAGCGGATGGTTTGCTGTGAGGGCGCTCCGCGGAAAACGCGCAACTTGCCTGATCAGCGATGACTTCGCCGGATCCACGTGTGCCTCCCCGACGCGCTCGAAGCTGTCATCGGCGGCGACGATGTCCAGGGCGCAGTAATCGGCGAGAGCCGGCACCGCGAGACGCACCAGTGCAGCGAGCGTCGTCTGGTAATCGAAGGAAGCGCTGAGCACGCGACTGGCTTCGGCCAGGAGCGCGGCGCGCTTTTCGGAATTCTCGGCCTCGGCCCGGGCGGCTTGCTCGCGAACCAGCGCAGTCCCCTGATCTTCGGCACGCTTGCGCGCGGTGACGTCGCGAAAGCTCCATACCCTGCCAACCGCTACGTCATCGATGCGCTGCGGCTGGGAGTACCGCTCGAAAATGCGGCCGTCTTTGAGCTCGAGTACGTCGTAGCTCGCTTCCTCGGGATGGCGGTACAGCTCCATCACCTTGGACATGAAATCATCGGGGTGAACGAGCTTCTCGAGCGCGGCACCGATTGCTCGCTGGTCGTCGCCGGAGTTGAAGATCTCGGGCGGAATCTCCCACATGTCGGCCATCTTCTGATTGAAGCTCAGAATCTTTCCATCGAGATCGACGACCAGAATTCCGTCCGCGGTCGACTCGAGGGTCGCGCGCAGAAGCGAAAACGACCTGCTGGCTTCCCGCTGCGCGTCCCGCCGCTCGGTGATGTCGTCGATGAAGGCGACCAGATACAGCGGCTCCCGATTCACGGACCGAACGATCGAGACGGTGACCTGGACCCAGACGACCGAGCCATCCTTGCGCACATAGCGCTTCTCCAGCTTCGGCTCGTCAAGCTCCGCGGAGCGAATGCGATCGAGGAACTCACGGCTCGCCTGCACATCGTCGGGATGCGTGACGTCATCCAGCTTGAGCTGGAGGATCTCCTCGCGGGAGTAGCCGACGATCTCGCAGTAGCGCTGGTTTACCGAGATCCACTCCTCGGTTAGGGTCATGTGCGCGATGCCGATCGCGGCCTGCTCGAAAGTCGCGAGCAGGAGATGGCCTGGCCCGCCGAGAGGCACGGCGTACTCGGCCGTCCATCCGGGTAGCGCGGAAGACGGTGCCAGCACTGCTGATCCATCGGGAGGTGTGAAGCCAGCCATGCGTTCTAATTTCGCATCGGTGCGTGTTATGGGACAGACGGAATTAGTCCAATTGGTCCAGCTTCCTGAGGGGTGGGATCTTCCAGGCCGTCACCCCAACCACGCCAAGGGTCACCAGACCACCGAAGATCACTGAACGGACCGTCCCGAGGAGCTTGGCGGCGACCCCTGACTCGAACGACCCGATCTCGTTCGAAGACCCAATGAAAATCTGATTGACCGCCGAGACCCTTCCCAGCATGTGCTGAGGAGTGCGTAGCGTGAGCAATGTCGATCGAATGATGACGCTCACGTTGTCGACCATTCCGCTGATGACGAGCAAAACGAGCGAGAGCCAGAACGATCTGGAAAGCGCAAACAGTATCCAGCACAGGCCGAATGTGGCCACACAAAGGAACATCGTTGGCCCTGCTTTGCTGATTCTGCGGTGAATCAGGACAACGGAAATGAGAACGGCCCCCGCAGCGGGTGCGGCTCGCAGAACACCGAGGCCCTGAGGCCCGACGCCCAGGATCTCCGCTGCGAAAATCGGAAGAAGGGCCGCCGCTCCACCGAACAAAACCGAGAAAAGGTCGAGAAGCTGTGCACCGAGCAACTCTGGCTGCGTTAGCAGGAAACGGATTCCGATCGTGAGATTCTCCCCGATACCAGCCTCGTTCGGCACGACCGGAGGGCGAGTGTAGGAAATCCGGGCAAACAGCGCGAACGCGATCCCGCAAAGGATAGCCTCGACGATGTATGCAACCCGAGGCCCCGAAAAGCCGTAAATCATTCCGCCGACCGCCGGCCCGACGACCGCGGCGGCCTGCCACAGCGACGATCGCCACGTTACGGCATTCGCGTATGTCTCGCGGGGGACAATATCGGCCCCCAACGCGGTCCTTGCTGGCTGGAAGAAGCTTCGGGCCAGACCACTCAGACATACCACTACGTATATGGGCCACACCCTTCCGATGAGGAATCGGGTTGAGTAGATGGTCAGCACGACCAGCGCGACGGCGCAGCCGGCCTGTACCGTTAGCGCGATGAGCGAAAGGTTTTTCCGGTCGTGCCGGTCGGCGATGTGGCCGGCGTAGAGCGCCGCGCCAATAAACGGCAGCGCCTCCGCAAGACCAACCAGTCCCAAAGAGAGTGGGTCCTTCGTGAGAGCGTACACTTGCCACGATACAACTGTCGCCTGGATTTGCGTTCCGAGGGTCAGTGCCACCAGGCTCGCGACGTACCAGAGGAAATTCGGATTGCGGAGTGAGATGTACGGGTCGTGTCGCTCTTTCATTCCTCGAGGGCGTTTGTCCGAACGCCGGATGATACCGTTCCGTTGCGGCGCGGGCAAACACCGCTAAGTAGCGCGCGCAGGGCGGCCGCATTTTATTTCCGGCAGGAAATCCGGGAGAGGCAATGCCAGCAGCACGAGAGAGCAGGCCGGCCGAGGGAGAGTTTCTTCCCTACTACGAGAGGTACATCGGGCTCGTGCCCGAAGGCGATGTTCTGTCGACCCTCGACGAGCAGATGAAGGAGACGCAGGCGCTTCTTCATGGCCTCCCCGCCTCCATCTCGACCTACCGGTACGCGCCGGACAAATGGAGTGTCAACGAGCTCATTGGACACCTCACCGACAGCGAGCGGATTTTTTGCGCGCGTGCTCTCAGGTTCGCGCGCAACGACCCGACTCCCCTGCCCGGATTCGAACAGGACGACTATATCCGGAATTCAAAGTTCGATGCCTACCCGCTCGCCGAGCTCGCATCGGAGCTCGATGCTGTGCGTCGTGCGAGCATCTTCCTGTTCAAGCACCTGGAGGAGCCCGCCTGGATGAATCGCGGAACGGCCAACAATGCCGAAGTCTCCGTGAGGGCGCTCGCCTACATCATCGCCGGACACGAGCTGCATCACCGTGAGATTCTGCTCACCAGATACCTCTAGTGTACATCGTTTTCAAAATCCTCCATGTCTTTGCAGTGGTCGTCTTCGTCGGCAATCTGATCACCGGGATTCTCTGGAAGCTGCACGCGGATCAGACCAGAAATCCCGTGATCATTCGTCACACGGTCGCCGGCCTGATTCGCGCCGACCGCTGGTTCACGATCCCCGGTGTGCTGCTGATCCTCATCGGCGGATTTGGAGCTGCTGTCGTCGGTGGGCTCCCTTTCGTGCGGACCCGCTGGATTTTGTACGGCATTGTCCTCTTCACCATCTCGGGCATTGCCTACATGGCCCGAGTTGTCCCACTTCAGAGGCAGATGCTTGGCGTCGCCCGTACGGGTGTGGAGACCGGGACATTCGACTGGGACAAGTACGGCGCGCTAACGCGCAGCTGGAACGTCTGGGGAACGATTGCCCTCGTCGCCCCGATCCTCGCGCTCGTGGCAATGATCTCCAAGCCCTAGCGCCTTTCGACGCTAGAGAGTGTTGCAGTTCCTCGGATCTCCGGACTCGAAGCCGCGCTTGAATGACTGCGAGCGCTGAGCAGCCGAGCCGTGGGTGAAGGAGTCGACGTTGACGCGTCCCGTCGTCTGCTTCTGAATCCGGTCATCCCCCACCGCCGAGGCTGCGCCTAACGCTTCGTCGACGTCACCCTGCTGGAGGATCCGCCGCTGGTCGGTCGAATGCGCCCACACTCCGGCGTAGCAGTCAGCCTGCAGTTCCAGCCGGATTGAAAGCTCATTGGCTGCTGAGGGATTTGACTCCTGCCCCTGACGAACCCGCGCGTCGGTGCCAGTCAGGTGCTGAATGTGATGTCCGAGCTCGTGGGCTATCACGTAGGCGCGGGCAAAGTCGCCGGACGCGCCAAATCGCTTCTCCAGCTCCTCAAAGAATCCCAAATCGAGATACACCCTTTCGTCGAGCGGACAATAGAACGGTCCCATCGCTGATTGGGCGGGTCCGCAGCCGGAATCAGTCGAGTTTCGAAAGAGCACGACGCGCGCGGGGTGAAAGTTCGGAAGAATCTTGGCCCAGGTGTTCTGGACATCGTCCATGACGAAGGAGACGAACTGAACCTGCGGCTCTTCCGCAGCCGAATCGGCGGCGGTCATCGGGGCGCCAGTTGCGCCCAGCGTTGGCTCGACTCCAAGGTCGGTGAAAAGGTTGCGGCCGAAGATGAGACTCAGGGCGAGGACCACCACCGTACCTCCGATGCCCAGGCCCCTTCCGCCGATACCGCCGCCGGTAGAACGACGGTCTTCCAGATTCGGGCTACGTCCCCCAGGTGTCCAACGCATTGGGAGTTCCTCCGAGAGAGTTCAGCTTCGGAGGAGGTTCAAGGCAAGAAACTCGCCGCGCGAACCCTAGGCTACGAGAAGCGGGCTGGACCGCCAATCGATGCGCGCGAGGGCACCCGCAATCTGTGGATCGAAGTGGATTCCCGATCGGGCCGCTATCTCGGAGAGAGTGTCTTCGAGACTCCAGGCGGGCCGGTACGGCCGATCGTGGGTAAGCGCATCCAGAAAGTCGGCAACCGCGACGATGCGGGCTTCGAGGGGAGTCGCCTCGCGCGCTGTTTTGTCGGGATAACCGGAGCCGTCCCACCACTCGTGGTGGCTCCGCGCTATTCGCTGCGATACCCGAACGAGCTCGGAACGGCCATCGCTCAGCATTTGGGCGCCGAGCACGGTGTGGGTCTTCATGATCGCAAACTCAGCTGCGCTCAGCGGCCCGGCCTTGAGCAGGATGCTGTCCGGGATCCCCACTTTGCCGATGTCGTGGAGTGGCGCGGCGCGTCTCACGAGCTCAACCGTCGCCGACGGCAGGCCGATCGCTTCCGCGAGCGCTGCCGACACCTGCGCAACGCGCTTGGTGTGATGCCCGGTATCGTCATCCCGGAACTCGACCGCGACGGCCAGCCTCTCCAACACCTCGAGACGTGATTCGTCCAGCTCTTTGGTGCGCTCCGCGACCTTCTGCTCGAGCTCGCTGTTCTGATTGCGCAGGGTCTGATAGAGGAATCGGGTCTCCAACAGATTCCGGATGCGAAGCACTACTTCTGCCGCGTCGAACGGCTTGCCGACGAAATCCTTGGCTCCGAGGGCGAGCGCGCGTCGCTTCACTTCGGCGCTGTCGTCCGCTGTGATCATGAGCACGGGGAGATTATCTGCTCCACTTGGGCTGGAGACGAGCTCCTGGAGCACCTGGAAGCCATCCTTGTTGTCCTCACCCATGTGGAGATCCAACAGCACGAGGTCGGGTTGGAACTGCTCTTTGAGCGCGAGAGCCTCGGCGGGATTGGTCGTCGAGGCAATGTTCTCGTATCCGGCGCGCACGAGTATCCGCTTGAGCAGGCTGATGTTCTGCGCCTGATCGTCGATGATGAGGATTCGTGCCGGCTCCAAATTTCGTTGCGCTTTCGCCGGTGTTTTCCTGGGCGTTTTCGTCGGGGTTTTCGTGGGCGACACCTAGGCGGGGGCTGTCGAGGACTTGCTCAGAGCGGCGCGGACGGCGGCGCAGAGGGCGTCAGCGGTGAATGGCTTCTGGAGAAAATCCGTCTCGGAGGTCCTGATCCCGCGACGAAGAATCTCGTTGTCGGTGTAGCCTGACATGAAAAGCACCCGAATGCCCGGACTGAGCTCGTGCAGCTCGTCAACCATGCCCCGCCCACCGAGGGTGGGCATCTCGACGTCTGTAAGAACGAGGTCGATTTCGCCCACTTCCTCCGCGGCGATGCGAAGGGCCATCGCACCGTCTGACGCCTCGAGCACACGGTAGCCGGCGGCGGAGAGAATGCGCTTCCCCAGCTTTCTGAGCGCTTTCTCGTCATCGACGAGCAGAATGGTCTCCTTGCCAGTCGGCGCGCCGTGTCTCGGCGGTCTAACCTTACCAGCCTTTTTCTCGGTCGAGTGTCGCGTCGCGATCTCGTCGCTCGATTCCTTGAGCGGTGACCCTGGAAGCGGTATCGACGGCGTCCCTCTGTCGAGTCCAGTGGGCTGTGGCAGCGCCCGGCGACTTGTAACCAGAAGCTTCTTCGTCAGCGCTTCAGCGCGCTCGGCCGCCAGCCTGATATCCGCCGCTTCGCCTGTCGCAAGATTGGCGTCTTTCAGCGTGCCCTCGATGAGGTCGGCGTTCATGCGGATAACGGTGAGCAGATTGTTGAGCTCGTGCGCCGCCCGTCCGGCCATGTCGGCAAAGGTGTTGAGCTCTTTCGTTCTCACTGCAAGGGTCTCCTCCACGGTACGGCCTGTGGTGATGTCCTCGATGGAGAGCAGCACGGTCGAATCGCCGGCGTCAGCGGAGGGGACCAGTCGCGCGCTCAACCAGAGCGTCCCGTGGCCGCCTTCCTTGTCGTCGTTAATGAGCTCGAACTGGTCGGATTGGGGCTCGCCGCTGAGCACGGTCTCCAGCATCGGGCGGAGCTTCTCGTTCCAGGCTCGGCCGCCGAGCTCGTAGACCTTGCGGCCAACGCACTCCTCGGGTGCCAGACGGAACATCTCGTAAAACGCCCTGTTGGCAGCGCGCACAAGGAGCGCCGCGTCCAGCACCAGCAGCGCTTCACGCGCCGATCCTTGACTCATCATTCGTGGTTTCTACTGAGGTACAGGTGCCTAGGCGAAAAGAAGCTTCTCTCAGTAGTGGGACGATTCCAAAGCCGGTTGAGTATCGAACAATGGCACATTGGCCGTCGCGACGTTCGGGCTCCCAAAATCGCCGCAGGCGCCCTTCGATGCGGCCCTGGCCCTCACTATGCGCGCGACCCTGAGCTGGTAAAGGGCGATACCGAGGTGGCCATATGAACCCGCGCCATTCGATAGGGAGAAAGGGACGAAGAATCAGCTCTCTCTAATGACGCACGCTGCGCGTGACACAACGGAGGCAGAAAAAAAAGCCCGCCTTGAGGAGAGGCGGGCTTCTGTTCGATTCGACGCTACAGGTTCGTGCGCGCCTCGCCAGAATCACGATTGGGGCCGACAGAGCCTCGACGGGCCTCTGCGACAATGGCCTCGATCAGATCCTCCTTCGACGCCGCCTTGATCCCGCCCGGATTCTGGATGCCGATATCGTTTGCGGCCGCGATGTTCTCGACGTGATCGCGCGCGAGAGCGTGCAGCTCGCCACGTAAAATCTCCTCGCCTTGTGAGTAGACCTGGAACGGATCGAGAATCGCGCGGGGCGTGAGTGGCGGACGGGAGGGAGACGCGGAGAAGTTGCGCCTGGCAGGCTCCGGAAACAGTGAGCGTTCCGCCTCCATTGGAGCGCGCTCGCGGGGTGGTTCCGCAAGGGAAATGGCTCGATCGAGCGCTCCCTCCAGATAGACCTTGGTTAGCCCCTGCGCCCAGTACTCGATGTTCTTCCGATTGGGCTGGGTGGTCTCCCTGCCCGATGCCAAAGCATCCAACCCATCCTCAACGCTCTGAAACTCCAGCCACCCATCCCAGCGGCCGCCGTCCACTTCCGTTCCGACCGCATGAGCGAAATAGGTCTTGCCGCCTGGCGCGACAATTGGCTCATCGAACTTCACGAGGATTTCCGCCATCGATTCTCCGGAGAAAGCACGAGCTAATGTGCAACCTACGGACCCGCCGCAGATCCCCAAAAAAAGCGGCCTACCGATGAAGGCAGGCCGCTTTTAACATGATTCGCCTTGATCTAGGCCGGTTCCTCTACATAGGAGTCTGGGGGCGTCGGAATGGGGTCAGACAAGTTGTAATCGTCGGACTCCATCGGGATGACCTTGGACGGCGTCTCCGGACGGGGCGGCTGGTCCGCAGGAATCCCGGTCACCGCCAGAACGATGCGCCGATGAATTGGATCGACCTCGAGGACTCGGAGATCGAGATTCATCGTCTCGTACACGATGTCCGCGGGGCTGTTCACCGGCTGGCCGAAATTGAGCTGGCTCACCGGAACGAAGCCTTCGATGTCGTTGCCGATGTCGACGACGACGCCCTTGTCCATCAATCTCACGACTTTGCCTTTCAGCTCGGTCCCGACCGGATAAGTCTCGCCGATCCTGAGCCACGGATCCTCAGTCGCCTGCTTGAGCCCGAGCGAGATGCGCTTGTTCTCGGCGTCGACGTTGAGAATTACGACGTCGACCGAGTCGCCCTTCTTCACGACTTCCGAAGGATGCTGCACGCGCTTGGTCCACGACATGTCGGAGATGTGAATCAGTCCGTCGATGCCCGGCTCGATTTCCACGAACGCACCAAAGCTCGTGAGGTTCCGAACCTTGCCGTTGAGACGCGTGCCAACCGGATACTTCTCCGGCAGCATCATCCACGGATCCTGCTCCGTCTGCTTCATGCCGAGGGAGATCTTCTCCTCGTTCGGATCGACCTTGAGCACGACCGCTTCGATCGCTTCACCGATCGACACCAGCTTCGACGGGTGACGTACGTTGCGCGTCCAGCTCATCTCGCTGATGTGAACGAGTCCTTCGATTCCCGGCTCGAGCTCGATGAATGCGCCGTAGTTGGTGATCGAAACCACCTTGCCACTGACGCGGGTGCCGACCGGATACTTCTCGGCGACATCCTTCCACGGATAGCTCTGGAGCTGCTTCAAGCCGAGCGAAATGCGCTCGCGATCCCAATCGATGTCGAGAACCTTGACCTCGAGCTCCTGACCGATGTGCACCATCTCGGACGGATGCTGAATGCGTCCGTACGACATGTCGGTGATGTGGAGCAGTCCGTCGACTCCACCCAGATCGATGAATGCACCGAAGTCGGTGATGTTCTTGACCACGCCTTTGCGCACCTGGTCCTTCTGGAGCTCCTTCATCAGCTTCTCGCGCTTGCCTGCCCTCTCCTGCTCGAGGATCACGCGGCGAGAGACGACGATGTTGCGGCGGCGCTTATTGAGCTTGATGATCTTGAAGTCGAAGGTCTGACCGAGCAGCTCGTCGACGTTCGGGACGCGACGGAGCGCGATCTGTGATCCGGGAAGGAATGCATCAACTCCCATCAGATCGACGACTACGCCGCCCTTGATCTTCTTGATCAGAGCGCCGCGCACCGGCTCATCGTTCTCGTAGGCGACGCGGATGCGCTCCCACACGCGCATGAAGTCGGCTTTCTTCTTCGAGAGGACGACCGATCCTTCCTGATCCTCGAGATGCTCGAGGAGAACTTCGACTTCGTCTCCCGGCTTGAGGTCGGGGAGATCCTTGAACTCTTCGAGCGGAATCGTCCCTTCGGATTTGAAGCCGATGTCGAGGACGACCATGTTGTCACGGATATCGAGCACACGGGACTTGACGATCTCGCCTTCTTCGATCGAGGCCATCGTCCCGTTGTACATCTCCATCATTGTCTCGAGCTCGTCCTGCGAGTAATCGTCCTCGTCGTAGAGCTCGGGTCTCAGGTTGGCAAGCGGACGCAGCTGCGCCTTCTGCAGGTCGCGCTTCTCGCGCGCTGTCAGCGTCGTGCCGGTTTGGGTTGTTTGGTCGGGTGAGTCTATCATGTTGCTGGTTAAAGGGTTGAATGCGTTCCAATCAAGCCTTTAAATGTAGATTGTTCACCCTATGTGGTCAACTTCAGAAACACGGATTCTTCTAATGGACTACACGGACGCTTCGGATCTCTCGGAGGCGTGAACACTCCTCAGCATCCGCTCGCATCCGGAGCATCCGTGTTCCTACTTGATGCCCCTTGTGAGGAGAACGATGAGCTCTTCGTCGGTCAGTCCATCGAGGGCGCCGACCGGTAGATCCATCGCCACTTGGCTGCCGTCGTCACACTGAAATGCGACGGTCACGCTGACGGGTTTCAGCCGCCTGTCCGGGAGTCCGCCGGGTCGCGTCGATTCGAACGCACTCCAGTCAAGACCAGCTCGATCTGTGAACCGACGCATTGAGCCTTCCTCCCTCTGGCTCTACAGCCAGGACCTGGGAACTGTTAAGGACATACGCAAAGGTCTTACCGCGAGCGCTGCATCGAGAGGCCGACGATCTGTTCTACCTGCTCCGACTGGGTTAACCCGGTCGTATCGATCGTCACGGCGTCCGGGGCGGGAACGGTTTGCTTGGCATCTCGCTCGTCCCGCTCCTTGATCCGTATAGTCTCGTCATCCAGCAATTGTTCCGAAGCCGGCGTTCCGCGCTGTCGCAGCCGCCGGAGCGCTCGCTCGCGTGAGTCGGCCACAAGGAAAATCTTGAGATCCGCATCCGGGAACACGACGGTTCCCATGTCGCGGCCATCGACAACCACGTTCTTCGCCGCCGCCGCTTCGCGCACTTTCGCGTTCACCCATTCACGGACCCGCGGCATCTGCGCCACTCGAGATACGTTGCGCGTGACTTCCTGCCCGCGGATCTCTTCCTCGATTGCCCTACCCTCGAGGATAGGATAGAACGAAGTCCGTGCTGCCCGGAGCTCCAACGGGCGAGCGGCATCAAGCACCGACTGCTCGCTCCATCGCGACGGATCCTTCTCGAGACGCAGAATTGCCGCTGTCGCCGCGCGATACAGCGATCCCGAATCCACGTGCAGAAAACCGAGCTTCTCGGCGACCATCTGCGCGGTCGAAGATTTCCCCGACGCCGCTGGTCCGTCGATCGCGATGACGGAGCTTCGGCGCGTCACGCCACCACCCGCCGCAAGTCTTCCCAGAATCGCGGATACGAGACTGCGACGCATTCGGGATCCTCGATGTTGATGCGGCTTCCCGACGCCGCTGACAACACGCCGAACGCCATCGCAATGCGGTGATCACCGCGCGGGTCGATCGTTCCAGAGAGATCGCGCCGCGGACCGGATACGCGCAATCCATCCGGCAGCTCCTCCGCGCGCGCGCCAACCGCGCGCAGGTTCTGAACGACTGCATTGATGCGATCGCTCTCTTTTACTCTCAGCTCGGAAGCACCGGTGATCTCGATGTCGATGCCCGCACCAGCGGCGACGCACGCGATAAGCGGCAGCTCGTCGATCAAAGCCGGAACTTCGGTCCCGGTGATGCGAATTCCGTGGAGCGAAGCCGGTCGCACCAGCACGGTGCCGGACGTGTCACCCGCCTTGGTAACGCCCGCTTGCTCACTGATGTCGGCGCCCATCCGCTTCATCGCTTCCATGAAACCCGTTCGCGTGGGATTGAGGCAGACGTCGGTGAGCGTCAATTCTCCGTCGCTCGCAAGCGCCGCGAGCGCGACGAAGAACGCGGCCGACGAAGGATCGGCGGGCACATCCATCTCGATCGGTATGAGCCTTTGCGCCGGACGAAGGCACACCTGATTGCGATCGTTCTCGACATCCACGCCCATCGCCCGCAACATCCGCTCGGTGTGGTCCCTCGAGCGCGCCGCTTCCGTGACCCGCACTTCCACGGTCGAGACGAGGCCGGCGAGGAGAATCGCGCTCTTCACCTGGGCACTTGATGTCTCCGTGTCCCAGTCGATGCTGCGAAGGTCGGCGCCGCGAACCTTCATCGGCAGTCCATCTTCGCGCTCGAACTCGAACTGCGCGCCCATGTAGGTTAGCGGCTCTGCCACGCGCTGCATCGGACGCCTGCTAAGGCTCGCGTCGCCCTCGAATTGGGCGGAGAATGGATGCGCGGCGACGACGCCGGCCATCAGGCGGGTGGTGGTGCCGCTGTTGCCGCAATCCAGAGCGGCGCGCGGCGCTCTGAGCCCGCGGAGCCCAACTCCTTTGACTTGCATGTCAGCGGACAGCGCGGGAATCGAGACGCCGAGTGCGCGGAGTACACCCGCCGTCGACCTGACATCTTCGGAATCGAGTATGCCGCTGATCCGCGACTCACCCTCCGCCAGAGTCGCGAGGATCAACGCGCGGTGCGATATCGACTTGTCACCGGGCACTCGAACGGTGCCGGCAACCCTCAGCGAAGCCAAGATTCGAGCGCCGTCGCCGCGTCGGTCTTCTCGTCGCGGTACTTCACGATCACCGGTGTCTGCAGCGAGAGGCCGTGTTCGCGAGCCCAGTTGCTCTTCGCGGCCCGGGCGCCAGGCACGACGACCGCGTTCTCCGGTATTTCAAGCGGTTTGCCAAATTCGGCGCGATGCACGCATTCCTTCTCGAGGTCGTAGACAGGCGTACCCCGGGTCAGAACTACCCCGGCGCCTATCACTGCCCGCCTCCTGACCAGTGTGCCTTCGTAGATCCCGCAGTTGCCGCCTATCACGACATCGTCCTCTATCACGACCGGCGAGGCGTTGACCGGCTCGAGTACTCCGCCGAGCTGCGCCGCCGCGCTCAGGTGGACACGCTCGCCAACCTGAGCGCACGATCCGACGAGCGCGTGCGAGTCGATCATCGTCCCTGCTCCAACATGCGCGCCGACGTTTATGTACATCGGCGGCATGCACACTACACCGGCCGCGACGTACGCCCCACGCCTGATGCTCGATCCGCCGGGCACGATTCGTATTCCATCCTCCAGAGTCAGGCGCCGTGGTGGATAAGTGTCCTTGTCGAAGAACGCGAGGCCGATGTCATTGGTGCCGTCATTGATCGACATGTCGATGATTCCGCCCACCCGAAAGCCCAGCAGGATTCCCTGCTTCACCCACGGGACCGCGCGCCACACTCCGCTGCTCTGATCCTTTTCCGCCGAGCGCACCTTTCCCGCTTCGAGAGCATCGAGAAGCGTTCCTACTATGCCGCGCGCATCATCCGGAAGCTCTGCGCCCGCAGGTAGCGATGACAGCGCATTGATCCGCCGCTCGATTTCGCGGAGCGGTGATTCGCTCACGCAGTCAGTGCCCCAACCGAGACGAGCGCCGCGCGGACCGTGGGTTCGAACTTTTCCGCGAGGGGCACGAGCGGAAGCCTGAGCACGTTCAACATCTTGCCCATCATCGCGAGGCCGGCCTTGGCTGGAATTGGATTCGGCTCGATGAACGCAGCCGCGGTCCATTCGGCGAGCTGATGATGGATGGCCCGCGCTGCGGCGTAGTCGCCCGCGGCGCAGAGATTGGTCAGCTGCGCGACCAGCTGCGGCGCCGCGTTCGATGTAACGGACACCACGCCGTCACCACCGTCGGCCATCACCTGAAGCGTGAGCGGATCATCCCCCGACAGGACCGAAAACCGCGCGGGACGATGGCGGATGATTTCGCCGATTTGCGCCAGGTTGCCGGATGCCTCCTTTACGGCGACGATGTTCTCATGTTCGGCCAGCTCCAGCGTCGTGGCGGCCTCGACGTTGCTCGCCGTTCGGCCCGGCACGTTGTAAACGACGATCGGCGTTTTCACCGCGTCGGCGATGGCGCGGAAGTGCGCGACGATCCCGCGCTGCGGCGGCTTGTTGTACATCGGCGAGGCGTGGAGGAGGTGAGTCGCGCCCGCCGATTCCATCTCGCGCGACAACGCAATCGCCTTCTTCGTGTCGTTCGACGCGGCGCCGGCGACGACTGGTACGCGCCCTCCGGTTTGCTCGACGGTGATCTCCACGACCCGACGGTGCTCCGCCACGGTCATCGTGGCGGCTTCACCCGTAGAACCGCACGGCACCAGGAAATGCACACCGCTCGCGATCTGCCAGTCGACGAACGCCCGGAGCGAGCGCTCGTCGATGTCACCGGATTTGGTGAAGGGAGTCACGAGCGCGGTTCCACACCCGGCGAGCCGCTGCGATTTCATCCCTTAAATGTACGCGGCTCTCGCCGCGAAGAGCGAGTGTCGCTTAGCCGCGACGCTCCTTCACGAACACGATGTTGGGCGCTCCGACTCCCTTGAGAAAAATCTCGGCAGTCCAGCCAACTTCGGCGACGAGAGAATCCGCTTTGATCCGGAGCTTGTGCAGGTCGTGGGTCGATTCCAGCGGGCCGCTACCTTCGTGGAGCTCGAGGCGATCGCCGGATATTGTGTAGGTCCCGGTTGCGGTCTCCGTAGGATCCTTGTGCCCTTCAATAGTTTTGTCGAAGGTGAGCCTGAAGCGCTTGTCCGGCGTGAGCTCGAGGAGCGCCGAGAATTCCCAGGGTTTCCTGAGGGTCGATCCCTTCCCTGCGTACACGTAGGATCCCGGTACCGTCGCTGGAACTGTCTCCGATCCGCCTCTTCCGCAGGCGGCCGCGACAAGAGTCGCCGCGATTGGGAGCAAGATCAGATGCCGTGACATGATGGTAACTACGATGGCACGGCGAACAGGTTTCACGCCAGGCACCGACCTACGTTCGCGCGGGTAGCTCCAGCACATCGCGCATCGTGAACACGCCTTTTTTCCCGATGAGCCAGCCCGCGGCCTGCAGCGCGCCTTCAGCGAATACCCGGCGGTCGCGAGCTACGTGAGTAAGGGACAACTGCTCGAACGCTCCATCGAACAGCAGCTCGTGAGTTCCCGGAACCGAGCCGGTTCTCACACTCGTCGTCGGTATCGGGCGGTCAAGAGCGTCGCTCGCCGCCTTTCCGATCGCAATCGCCGTCCCCGACGGGGCATCCTTTTTTCGCGAGTGATGGGTTTCCACGATGTGCGCGTCGAAACCCTCGAGCGGTCGCATCAGTGTCCCCGCGTACCACGCCAACTCTATCAGAACGTTGACACCCAGCGAGAAGTTGGGCGACCAGAGCAGGCCCGTACCCGTCTCTTTCGCGATCCGCGTCACCTCCGGAAGTGCGTCGTACCACCCTGTCGTGCCGACGACTATCGGCACCCGCGCGCGAAGGCTGGCCGAAATGTTGGCGACCGCGGCGTCGGGTTGGGTGAATTCGACGGCAACGTCGGCGCTACCGAGGGAACCCTTTCCGATTCCGCTGCCGCCGGCGCTCTCGCGCTCGCCAATCATTGCCGAGACGGTCCAACCATTCTCGAGCGCCAGCTGCCTGATCGCCTGGCCCATTTTTCCGTCGCCGATGATGGCGATGCTGCGTGTGCTCATTTGCGCGCTCCGGCAAAAAAAGCGTCGTGCAGCCGTTCCATCACCGGATTCAGCTGATCGCCATCCACGATGACGGTGAGATTGATCCCGGTTGCGCTCAGGGACATCATGTGCACCTTGATTCCGGCGAGCGCCCCGATCGCCCGGCCCATCGCCGCGCTGTCCTCACTGATTGCCGCGCCGACAACCGCGACGATGGCTCGATCGCGCTCCACCGCCACGTCGCCAAGAGCAGAAAGCTCCGACACCAACGATTCGAGCCCGGCGGGATCATCGACCGTGACCGACACGGACACTTCCGACGTCGCCACGACATCTACCGAGACGCCGTTCCTCTCGAAGATCTCGAATACCCTCCGCAGAAACCCGCGCGCGAACAACATTTTCGCCGCGCCGACCCTTACGACGGTTATCCCACCCTTCCCTGCAATCGCGCTCACCGCCCGGCGTGGCGCGTCGAAGGTGATGCGTGTTCCCTTTCCCTTGGGATTCCGCGAATTGTAGATGAACACCGGAATTCCCAACCGCACCGCGGGCGCAATCGTATTCGGATGGAGGACCTTGGCTCCGAAGGTCGCCAGCTCTGATGCTTCGTCGAAGCGGATCTGTTCAATGAGCTTCGATCCTTTCACCACCCTCGGATCCGCAGTGAGCATTCCATCGACGTCCGTCCAGATCTCGATCGCCTCCGCATGCAAGGCCGCGCCAAGAAGCGACGCACTGTAGTCTGAACCGCCGCGGCCGAGAGTAGTGGTGATTCCGCCAGCGGTCCTGCCGATGAATCCACCCATCACCGGCACCTTGCCCTCGTCGATCATTGGCTGGACGATGTCCCGCGCGCCTTCGGCAATCGCATCCGGTTGTGGCTCCGCCGTCATGAAATTGTCGTCCGTAATGAAGATGTCGCGTGCGTCGAGGTGCTCGGCCGGAATTCCGCGCAGCTTGAAGAACGCGGCCACGAGATGAGATGAGAGCTGTTCACCAAACGCCGCGATCGCGTCGAAGCTGCGCGGCGTCGCGTGCCCGAGCACCGAGAGCGCCTCGGCCAGGCTCGCCAACTCATCGAAGGTTGCACTCATCTCTCCGGCCACATCCGACGCTTCCGCTGATGTCCCCAGCAGCTTTTCGCACTGCTGGAAGTGACGGTCCCGAAGACTCTCGACGCCTCGCAGCGCACCGATCAGGTGTCCCTTCGCCGACTGCTCTCCGATGGCCAGGAGAGAATTGGTTGCGCCGCCAAGAGCAGAGACGACCACCGCCGGCTGGCGGGCAAGCCTGCCCTTGACGATGTCAGCCGCGCGCTCGATCGCGTCCGCATCTCCGACCGAAGTCCCGCCGAACTTTACGACGATCACGTGGAGTCGAAAGAGCCGTTCGACGCGAGCAGCTCCGCGTTGAGCACTGACCCCCCTGCCGCGCCACGAACGGTGTTGTGTCCGAGAGCGACCAGCCGCAGGTCGAGGATCGCGTCGCGTCGCACACGACCGACCGTGACAGTCATGCCGTCGCCGGCGTAGACATCTCGCTTGGGCTGCGGACGATCTGGCGCATCAGTGACGACGAGCGGATGCTCGGGTCGACTGGGAAGTCCCGCTGTCGCCGGGAATCCCTGCCATGAGCGCATCGCTTCGATGGCCTGCTCGGGAGTGGGCGTCTCCTCGAATCCAACGGTCATGCAGATCGTATGACCGTGCTCAACGGCAACGCGATTGGTATGTGCGCTCACTCTGAATGACGCGCTCGTCACTTCGCCGTCCTCGTAGGTGCCGAGGAGTTTCAGCAGCTCGCGCTCGAGCTTGGGCTCTTCATCGGCGATGTATGGGATGACGTTGCCGAGTATGTCGAGTGAAGGCACGCCGGGATAGCCAGCCCCGGAGACGGCCTGCATCGTCGAGAGAAAAAGCTGCCGGATGCGGAACTTCTGATGGAGCGGCGCAAGCGCGACCGCTGCAACCGTCGCCGAGCAGTTCGCGTTGGTAACGATCGCGCCCTTCCATCCGCGCTTCGTGCGCTGGCAGTCGATGAGAGCCAGGTGATCTCCATTCACTTCCGGGATCACGAGTGGAACATCGGGCTCCATCCGGAAATTCTTGGCGTTGCTCAGCACGAATTTTCCGGCCTTCGCAAAGGACATCTCGATCTCGCCTGCGATCGCGGCGTCCAGCGCCGAGAAGACGATTGGCGC
>Ga0193735_1000090_pt1 | contig 28915 bp, 24 predicted proteins | sample U1m2metaG_FD_145080 | JGI IMG/M metagenome (GOLD analysis project Ga0193735, IMG submission 145080) | Soil microbial communities from a riparian zone of the East river system, Colorado, United States - U1m2 | ecosystem: Environmental > Terrestrial > Soil > Riparian zone | place: USA: East River... | reverse complement strand
TGGGATCGTGCCTCCCGAGATCACCGCTGTCATGCGCGCCGCCCTGCTGCCGATCAGTCTGTCGTTGACTCGATCCCATGTGATTCGCGCTTCCAGTTCAGCGGCAATATCGGATGGATACTTTCCCGACAACATCGCCAGCACTTCGTCGAACGCGGCACGCGTCAGACCGTGATATGGATAAGCTCGACGTACGAGGAGAAAGAGATCCTCACTTTGCCAGTCATCGACCGAGACCGCGGCTACGATCACCTGAGCGAGCACATCGAGCGCGTTTTGCACCACGTGCGTCGGCTCGACATCTCCCGCGCGCATTGCCGCGACTATCGCCGCGATCTCGACAGCATCGTCCCGGAAAGTCGGCACGAGTATCCCGCGGCTCGCTACGCCCAGCGTATGCCCCGCGCGCCCGATTCTCTGGAGCGCTGCAGCCACGCGCTTGGGTGACTGCAACTGAATCACGAGATCGACCGACCCGATGTCGATTCCCAGCTCGAGCGAGCTGGTTGTAACGAGTGCCCGCAACGATCCTGCCTTCAAACGTTCTTCCAGGGCGAAGCGCCGCTCTCTCGCCAGCGAGCCGTGGTACGGAAGCGCGATTTCCTCCTCGGCGAGCGTGTTCACGCGCGCCGCGATCTTCTCCGCCTGAGCACGGTTGTTGACGAACACGAGAGTCGTCTTCGATGCGCGGATGTGTTTCAGCACCAGCGGCGCGACCGCGGGCCAGATGCTTCCGCCAACGTTCGCGAGATCGGCAACCGGGGATTCCACCGCGATTTCCATCTCCTTCGTCATCCCGCAATCGACGATCGTCACCGGACGGAATACCTGGGACTCGGCTGTGCTTGCTTCACAACCTCCGAGGAATCGCGCCACTTCATTGAGCGGCCTTTGGGTCGCCGAAAGCCCGATCCGTTGCGGCGGCCTCTCGACCAGTCTTTCGAGACGCTCCAGAGTCAGTGCCAGGTGAGCGCCACGCTTGGTCCCGGCAATCGCATGGATCTCGTCGACGATCACCGCCCGCACTCCGCTGAACATGCCGCGACCCTTGAGGGTCGTCAGCATGATGTTGAGTGACTCCGGGGTCGTGATCAGAATGTGCGGCGACTTTCGAAGCATCCTTGCCCGCGCCGAGGCCGGCGTATCTCCGGTGCGAACGGCGATCCTGATCTCGGGAAGCTCCTTGCCTTCCGCGGCAAATCGCTCGCGAAGCTGGGCGAGCGGCCCCTCGAGATTCCGCTGGATGTCGTTATTGAGTGCTTTGAGCGGCGAGATGTACAGGAGTTGAACAGCGTTCGACAGCGGTTCCTTCGTTCCGCGCACGATCAGATCGTTCAGCTCCCACAGAAACGCGGCGAGCGTCTTCCCCGTGCCGGTGGGAGCGAGAATGAGCGTATGCGCCCCACTCGCGATCGCTGGCCAACCCTCGCGTTGCGGATCGCTCGGCTTGCCCAACGTCTCCTTGAACCACCGCCGCACGATCGGGTGAAAGCGCGCCAGTATCGGAGCGTTGCCCGTCACTCCACGGACCACTGGATCGCCCCCGGTGCTAGAGGACGCGCCTCAGCTTCTGCGCCCCCCACTCGAGAATCTTTCCCGAGAGCGGGCGCTTTCTGAACTCATCCAGTTTGATCTCCTTCGACCATTTGAGGTCGTCCATGAAGATCGAGTCCATTTGCGCTCCAATGCGTCGGTCGAGCGCCAGCAGCAACGATTCGTTGTTGAACGACAGCGAACGATTGTCAAAATTCATCGAGCCGATGTCGGACCACATGCCGTCAACTACCACGCATTTCGAGTGAATCATCGTGGGCTGATACTCGTAGATCTTCACTCCACCTTCGAGAAGCTTCTCGTAATAGGCGCGGCCAGCGTACCAGGTTGTCTTGACATCCGTCTTGTCGCCGACGGTGAGAACCCGGACGTCCACTCCCCTGCGCGCTGCCGACAGAAGCAGTTGCATGAAATTCTCGCCCGGAACGAAGTACGAGTTGGTGATGTAGAGCGATTTTCGCGCGCCGGCGATCGACAGCGCTAGAAGTCTTTCCGCCGGCGTGCTGCCGGTGCTCGGGATGCTGTGCATCAGGCCGGCCTGCACGTCTCCAACATCGGCGAAAGAGCTTTTCGGAAAGAACATGTCCCCGGTCAAAAGCTCGCCGGTTGATTCCGCCCACCCCGCTGCAAACGCGGCCTGCAGCGCCGCGACGGTTGGTCCTTCGAATCGTACGTTCGTCTCGCGCCATTGGTCTTCATGATGGCCATCGCCAAGCCAATAATCCGCGAGTCCGAAGCCGCCGGTATAACCGATTCGTCCATCGATCACGACTACGCGCACGTGCGATCTCTGAGCCGCCTTCTGCAGAGTGTACCAGCGAAGCGGCCTCAGCCATTTGACCTCGACACCTGCGCGCTTGAGACTGTCGCGCCAATCCTTCTTGAGCGGCTGTGACCCGAACGCATCGAGCAGCAGTAACACCCGCACTTTGTGCTGTGCGCGGTCGATCAGATACTTCGCCATCGTGTCGGCGACCGCGCCCGGCTGCGAGTAATACATCTGCACCGTCAGTGTGCGCTCTGCTGATGCGATGTCCTTCCACAATTGCGGATAAGTACCGTTCCCATCCAGAAGAATCTGAACGTTGTTGCCGGGTTCGATGCGCGTTCCCGTGAAAAGCTCGATGCTGCGCGCGAACAGTGGATCCTCGATGCTCGGTGGACCACCATTGTCGCCTTCCGCGATAACGCTGGTAACCGGCGTATCGTGCGTCACCGACAGAATGCCGATGAGGGCGAGAACCAGCCCCAGAAGAACGACCGCAGCGATTGCGATGTACTTGATCAGTGACATATTCTCTCTGCATGACCTTCGTGGCCCGTCGGCGCGTTCCGACGCGTGCTATCGTTCTCGACCGTTCCCTCGAAGCGCTCCCGATTTTCCGGCTGAGCGATTCGGCCGAGGACACGGCAATTTCCTTCTCTCCGGAGAGCGGCGGGCGGTGGCGTGTGCTGCCCAGCCCGGGCGACCGATTGCCCGGAACCTTCGACCAGGACGTCTACATCGAGCTCCTTCACCGCTACCACGAGGCGGGAGCCCCCGAAGATGGAGTGATAAGCTTCACGCTCCACGCCTTTCTGCGCTCCATTGGCCGTCGCGTTGACGGAAGAACGTATGAGCAGCTTCGATCCGCCCTGACCCGACTCGAGCGGACTACTCTCGAGTCAAGCGGAGTGTACGTTGCGGCAAAGGAAGGACAGCCGCTAGAAGGACGGTTCACGATTCTCTCCTCTGTTTCAATCGCGCGTCGGCGACTGGCCGAACGCGAACAATTCACTCTGTTCCCCGTACTGGCAGCGTCAGAGCCCGGGGATGCTCATGTCACGATCGGTGCCGTGATTCGAGCGAACATCACGGCGGGATACACCGTGACGCTCTCCGCAACACATTACATGTCACTCACCAATCCCGTCGCCAGACGCCTCTATCGCCTGCTCGAGGTCGCGAGAGAAGAAGGAATGGTGACTTGGAGAGTGCCCCTTGCCGCTCTCGCCGAACAGCTGCCGCTGACCCAGCGGTATCCCTCCCATTTGCAACGAGTGCTCCAGCCCGCTCACGAGATGCTGCTTGCCGCAGGCCTCCTTCGCGACGCAACCTTCAGGCAGTTGAATCGCGACTGGCTCGTGGACTACGTGCTGGCCTCCCGCGCCGCCTGACTTCGATTGTTCCGCTGGTGCCTTTTGTGCGTCAATGAAATGAAAGGAACACTGACTCGCCGAAGGCGTATCTATTACGTTACCGCCTTCTTCTCTCTACCTAGAGCCGTATGTCCCGACCCAGAAAGAGCTTGCTGTTCGGCCTCGCGTTGATTCCGCTGATGGCCGGAGGCTTCGTATTTCAGCAGCACGAGAGCCAGCAAGGCGCTCGTCTGCTCGACCAGGTTCTCAATATCGTGTCCACCAGGTTCGTTGACACTGTCGACGCCGCCACTCTTTACGAGAAGGCAGCCCGAGGGCTGGTCCACGAGCTGAACGATCCATACAGCGTCCTGCTTTCCCCGAAGGAGCTTTCCTCGTTCAACGCACAAACGAACGGACGCTACGCGGGCATCGGAATGGAGATCGCTGAGACGCAGGGATTCATCAGCGTGCAGCGGGTATTTCCGCATACACCCGCCGAAGCAGCCGGAGTGCAGGAGGGCGATCGGATCAACTTTATCGACACGACCAACACCCGTGGCTGGACCGTTCAGCAGACGTCCGATGCCCTGAAGGGAAGTCCCGGGAGCAAGGTTCTGGTCAAGTTCTCGCGGCCAGGCGTGCCCGAGCTCATACCGATCACCTTCACGCGCGCCGTCGTCAACATTCCGGCCGTTCCCTACGCGATAATGCTCGACAACAAGGTCGGGTACATCCCGCTCCTCCAGTTCAACGAGAGCGCCCGAGACGAGCTCGAAAGCTCGATCACCAGCTTGTCGCGCCAGGGAGCAAGGGGAATCGTCGTCGATCTTCGCGGAAACCCTGGCGGCATTCTCGATCAGTCGCTGAGCGTCAGCAATCTCTTCCTGAAGAAGGGGCTGCCTATCTCGAGCATCCGCGCCCGCAACGGGGAAAACCAGAACTTCGTCGCCAGTGATGATCCCGTCGCGCCGACGATTCCACTCGTACTTCTCACGGACGGAAGAAGCGCCTCGGCCTCCGAGATCGTCGCCGGTGCGCTCCAGGATCACGACCGCGCCCTGATCGTTGGCACGACGTCGTTTGGTAAGGGTCTCGTACAGTCGGTGTTCCCGCTCGAAGGCGGCTACGCCCTCAAGATGACGACCGCTAAATGGTACACTCCCAACGGCCGCTCCATCCAGAAAGAGCGCAAGCTTCTGCCAAGCGGAGAGTTCGTGGAAGTGATGCCCGATTCTCTCGAGACGGATTCCGTCCGCCGCTCGCGCCCCGCGTTCAAGTCGGACGCCGGTCGTATCGTATATGGTGGCGGAGCAATTACGCCCGACATAATCGTCCGTCCCGACACGTTGACCACTGCGGAACAGAAGGTTTTCAATGCCTTCGCTCCGAAGACGGCCGATGTACGGGCGACGCTCATGGACTACTCGCTCGAGCTGAAGAAAACCGTCCGGCCTGACTTCACCGTACTTCCGGCTTGGCGCGAAGAGTTCTACCGCCGCCTGCAAACGAAGGGTGTCACGATCGATCATGCCCAGTACGAGCAGGCGGGCTCAGAGATCGACCGGTTGCTCGGCAACACCGTCGCCCGGCTTGCCTTCGGTGATTCAACGGCTAAGCGGCGTAGCGTCGCTGACGACAATCAGTTGGTGCACGCGCTGCAGGTTCTCAAGCAAAGCGCATCCCAAAAGGATCTCTTCATCATTGCTCAGCGGGAACAAGCAGCCGCCGCGTCGGCGTCGGCTAGTCGTAACTGATAGGCAGCACTACTGAAAGCTCCGGCGGGATCATCCGTCGGAGCTTTTTTTTCGGCTATGGCCAGCGGTGTTTGTTCGAGTACTTGCTGCCGAAGACTTCAAGGAGCGCTGGCTTCGGATCCTCGGTCCTGATGACTGCGTCGAGCCTGTTAGCGAGAATGATCGGACGCGTGAACTCCCGGTATCGACCGTAGCCGTGACAGAAGCAAAGTGGTCCCTTGCGGGTTATGTCCCCGAGCAGGATATCCGGCTCTCCGAAGATCGTCATGGCGTAGAAAAAGTTGAGCGTCTGGGGTCGTGGCAAATCGCTCTGACGGACGTTTCGGGGAAGGCTTCCATGCTTTCCCCATTGGACATCGATCGCCACCTGAGTCCGGGGCCATGGAGTGTGAAGGATCTGGCCGTGCCAGTAGGTCCAGACATCGGTAGGGGCGTAAGTCGTGTCGTAGCCTACCCATAGGACCTCTTCGTCGGTCGGGACCGTGAACGGAATCCATGACCCGTGGACATCGTCCCGCCACAGCAAATGGTACGCGATTACTCGTCGAACGGGGTGCAGAACTGCCACCGCCCGTTCCAATGGGAACGTTTCATCCCGTTGTAGGTATAAGACCGGTGCCAAGCGCCGTGCCAGGAGTGCTCCGCTGTCAGTCGGTGCCAGGGCGTCAGGCAGATTTGCCGGTCGGAGCGGGATGTGGGCATGCGGGCCGCAGGCGATTAGAAAGCCCAGGGCCAGCCCCAAACAGATCCGCTCGTGAATCTCGGTGGCGTTTCTTCTCAAGTGATAGTTGTCAAGAAAGCCATCTCACCATGCGACGCATACCGTGCAGCGCCGTGTCGAAGTAATGGAGAGCTCATGCGCAAGCCGCGTCCGAATGCGTACAATCCTGCTCAAGCACTTTTTCTGATCAGCAACGACCGCAGCGGGTCCCCACTCAGCTGCCCTTCGTGTGCTGGATCAATCGAGCGCGATCCGCGCCAGATTCCTCCGCCGCCCTATACACACGTGACCCTCCGCTGCCAAAGCTGCGGACGGTCCGCCCACTATGTGGCAGGGGCAGCGTAAGTTACGGTCTGTTGCACAAAACTTGCCCACCTCTGCCAGCGCCGGATGAATAATGCGTCACGCGAATCAGCACCCGGCGACGCGGCGCATGCCCTTTCACGTCGCTAGCCTCGGAGACGCTTCACAGATTGCCCTGCGGGGGAGAGAGAGGATTAGTTCAATGGCACGCATCACTGGAACTGTCAAATGGTTCAACGACGCCAAAGGATTTGGCTTCATTTCACGAGAGGGAGGCCCGGACGTCTTTGTCCATTTCAGCGCGATCAGTGGATCTGGTTTCAAGTCTCTCGCTGAGGGCGATAAGGTCGAATTCGAAGTGGTTCAGGGTCAGAAAGGACCTCAAGCCGCCGACGTGACCAAGGCAAGTTGACCGAATGATCCATTCACTCACAAAAAGCCCCGCCTCGCGGGGCTTTTTTGCATCCGGCGTTACGATCTCCGAGGTGCACGAGGGCATTTGATTTGCCCTCAACCACCGGCTAGCGTGTGTTGACTCGCGACTGGAGGCTCGGATGGCTGCAATCTGGAAGGGCTCACTGACATTCGGGCTCGTCAACATTCCGGTGGAGTTGAGGACCGCGATCCGGTCTGATCATATCAGCTTCCGCCTGCTGCACCAGAAAGACCTGTCGCCCGTCAAATACGAGCGCATCTGCCAGAAGGAAGGCAAGCCCCTCCCGTGGGACGAAATCGTGAAGGGGTACGAGTATACGAAGGGGAAATTTGTCGTCCTCACTGACGCGGATTTCAAAGCTGCAGCACTCGCACGCTCCCAGACGATAGACATTCTCGATTTCGTGAAGGAAGACGAGATCGATCCGCGCTACTTCGAGACGCCGTACTACCTGGTCCCTGGCAAGGGCGGCGATAAGCCCTACGCGCTGCTGCGCGAAGCCATTCGCAAAACAGGATCGGTCGGCATCGGCAAAATCATCATTCGCCAGACCCAGCATCTCGCTGGCGTGAAAGTCGTGGGAGATGCGCTCGTGCTGGAGATCATGCGATTTGCCAATGAGCTCGTGGACGCGAGCGAATACAACTTCCCCAGTCGAGAAGCAATTCGCCCACAGGAGCTGCAAATGGCGGAGCAACTCGTGGGTAACCTGGCAGAGCCCTTCGACCCGAGCCGTTACACCGACGAATATCGGGCGAATCTGATGAGACTCATCAAAGCCAAGATGAAGGGCAAAAAGCCCAACCTGGAGGAGCCGGCAACTGAGGCTCCCGACAGCGGCGTTCTCGATCTCATGTCTCGTCTCCGCGCGAGTCTCGCTGAGGGGACTGGAAAGAAGGGCGCTGCCCGTCCCAGGAAGAAAACCGTCGCTGCTGGTCGTAAAGTCAGCAAGGCGAAGAAGGCAAAGACCGCCTAGGTACTCAGGATGGCCGTCAAAGCGAAACGCAGTTCAACGGCGAACGCTCAGCTTACCGAATACCGGCGAAAGCGTGATTTCGCCCGGACGCAGGAACCCTCGGGAGACACGACTGAGTCGCCTCTGCGGGCGGGAAAGTTTCGGTTCGTCATCCAGAAGCACGCCGCCAGTCATCTCCATTTCGATCTGAGACTCGAGCTCGATGGAGTGATGAAAAGCTGGGCCGTGCCCAAGGGCCCCAGCCTCGATCCGGCGGTGAAGCGCTTGGCAATGCAGGTCGAAGATCACCCAATCGACTACAACACATTCGAGGGCACGATCCCGAAGGGAGAGTACGGCGGAGGAACCGTCATGCTCTGGGATCGGGGAACCTACACCGCCGATGCGGCCACTGCGCCCGGGGAAGAAGAGGACGCGATCCGACAGGGGTTGGCCCGTGGAGATCTCAAGATCACCTTCCACGGCGCACGCCTTCATGGCTCGTTTGCTCTCGTTCGCATGAAGTTCTCCCGCGATCGCTCGTCTTCGTCGAAGCCGCAGTGGCTTCTCATTAAACACCGCGACAAGTTCGCGAGCGACGAGGACGTCGTCGCCGAGAATATGACTTCGGTGGAATCCGGCCGCACCATGGACGAGATCGCGTCAGGAAAGAGCAGAGTCTGGCGAAGCAACCGGGCGTCGAATGACCCTGTGGTAAAGACTCGACTGGCGAAAAAGGTTGTGGCAGCGTCATCCGCGCCCACGCCATCATTCGGGTCACTCGAGCCAATGTACGCGAGCATCGGCACGGAGATACCGGGCGACGGTTGGACCTTCGAGCCCAAGTATGATGGCATCCGCGTTCTCGCATTTACGACGGCTGCCGACGTAAAGCTCATTACCCGCAATGGGAAGGACAAAGCTGCGCAGTTCCCCGAGGTGGTCGCCGCGTTGAAGAAGCTGGCGTCAGAGACAAAACGCGCATTCCTCCTCGACGGTGAGATCGTGGCGCTGATCGACGGAAAGCCCGCAAGGTTCCAGGAGCTCCAAAGCAGGATGCACGTCAAGGAGCCGCGAATGATCGAGCGACTTTCCACCTCGACCCCGGCCGCAATCGTATTGTTCGATATTCTGGTGGATGGCGATGATGCGCTCATCACCAAACCGTGGACGGAGCGTCGCGCGCGCCTGCTCAAGCTTGTTGGAAAGCGAACTGCCTCGCACCTCTGGGTGACAGAATCCATTGAAGGCGACGGCAAGAAAATGCTCAAGCGCGCTCGGCGTCAGGGGTGGGAAGGAATAATCGCCAAGCGCATGGATTCCACGTACGAGCCCGGGAAGCGGCCACGTTCATGGCTCAAGCTCAAGATAGAATTTCGCGAGGAGTTCGTAGTCGGTGGCTACACCGACCCTCGAAACGCACGCGAGCACATCGGTGCTTTACTGCTTGGGTATTTCGACAGAAATCGATTCATTTATGCGGGCCACACGGGCGGCGGCTTCACTCGTCAGGGTCTGAGCGACATGTACAAGCGGCTCAAGCCTCTGGAACGAAAGACTTCTCCATTTGAAGAAACTCCGAAGACCAATGAGAAGGCTCACTGGGTCAAGCCTGAAGTCGTTGTCGAGGTGAAGTTCAGCGAATGGACAGCGGATCGGCGCTTGAGACAGCCCATTTTCGTTGGGCTTCGCGACGACAAGGACGCAAAGGACGTCGAGATCGAGGCGGCAAGCGTTCAGCGGAAGCCCGTTCGGAAAGGCGTGGCAGCCAGCCGCGACACCCGCGTCAAAGTTCCGGCCCGGGCAAAGGGGGCAACCAAGACGAGCGTCGCGAAGAGCGGACGGACAACCGACGTAAACATCGGACGTTCCCGTGCGACATCCGCAGCCACGCTCCCAAGGGTCGATAAGAGCGGTTTGTTGGAGCAGCTCTCGTCCATCGAAAAAGCGCGAGGCGACGGAGCTCTCGACTTTGGCGGAGGAAAAAAGCTCAAGGTTTCCAACCTCGACAAGGTATTCTTCCCGACGGGGAAATACACCAAGGGCGACGTAATGCGGTACTACACGCGCATCGCCGACCTCATTCTTCCGACAATTCAGGACCGCCCGCTCGTCCTCAAGCGATTCCCGAACGGGATAGATGGGGAGAGCTTTTACCAGCAGAAAGCATCAGAGAGTACACCGCCTGGCGTGCGCGTCGAGGTGATCACGACCGATGGAGGCGATAAGCAGCCTCGGATCATCGGGGGAGACCTCCTCACTCTTCTCTACACGGTACAGCTCGGCGCCATTTCAGTGGATCCGTGGCATTCGCGCGTGCCGTCGCTGGAGTACGCGGACTATACGATCATCGATCTCGATCCCGGGCCGCGCGCGAATTTCGCCCGGGTCGTACAGGCCGCACGCTGGGCAAAAGAGGTCATCGATGGATTTGGACTTCATGCCGCGATCAAGACATCCGGCTCGACGGGGTTGCATATCTATCTACCTCTCCCGCCCAACACCCCCAACGAGGCGGCGACGCTCGTCGCTCAGATGATCGCGACCAAGGTAGTGGACGCGCACCCGAAAGAGGCGACGATCGAGCGCTCCGTCAAAGCCCGCGGCGCAGCAACGGTTTACGTCGACTATCTCCAGAACATCCAGGGGAAAACCGTCGCCGGCCCTTACTGCGTGCGGGCAAAACCTGGCGCACCGGTCTCCACTCCACTGAAATGGACCGAGCTGACCGACGACCTCGACCCACGCGAGTTCCATCTCGGCAATGCGGCCGAGCGTTTCGAAAAGGTTGGTGATATCTGGAACGAAGCGATGAGGAAAAAGAATTCGCTTCGCGCGCTTGTCTAAAGCGTTCTTACGAGCTTCCTAGCGCCCGCCGTTTCCGACTTTGCGAAGGGGCAACTCCATCTGCCCGCCTTCGGCCTCGCTGTGCTTGGAGGCATCTCCAAAAATCGGATCGCTCGACTCGTCTACCATGTGAGTGAGCTTGTAATAAAAGTGGAGCGAATGAATCGGCGCCATGAAGCTGCGGTTGCCTGCGCGCGAGATTGCCACAGCCTCCTCACGGACCCGGCGGGGTAGGTCCCGCGCCGCCGGAAGTGCAAGAAGCCGCTGTATCTCTGCGCTGTCTCTTGCGAGCAGTGCGGCGCACAAACTGTCGAGATAAGCGAGCATAGCTACCAGGCTCCCGGTTGAGGGCATCCAGCCTTAGGTACACATTGCAACTAATACACCGGAACCGCAAGAGGTTCCAGCGTCTGGTACGGGGTAGATACGGACCTGTTACCGATGCTACGGATAGAGGAAATCGAACCTCACACCGCGGTGTGCCCTACGCCTTTTCTTCGGTAAATACCGGAAAAGCTGGGCGGGTCTGCCCCGGCCTTCGCTGCGCCATTCATCCATGGGTTCGACGAGCCAGGCGGCCTGCAGGGCACGTCTGAAACTCGCTTTGTGCAAGCGTTTACCCAGGAGCAGCTCATACATTTGTTGCAGTTCGCTCAGGGTAAACGTCACCGGAAGCAGCCGGAAGGCAATTGGAGCCTGGTCCAGGCTCCGCTGGATGGTTTTGCTTGCCCCTTCGACCATCGCGCGCTGCCTCGGCGCAAGCGGCGGCAGGTCCGAAACCTGGAACCAGGTGTGGCCAGCGCCGGGTCTCGCGGTCTCATGGGGAATCAGCCCGACATACGCCACCGAAGCGTCAGCGTCGCTCGGATGCCGCTTGCCATCGCCAAACGCTCCGATCTGTTCGATCCAGGTTGGCGATTCGCCAAGCGCGGCCCTGGCAGCAATTGCCGCCGCAGCATCGAAGGTCTCGGAAGTCTGGGGAATTCTCCACGGAAGCGACCACCGCTCCCGCTCGCTCGAGTTCCGCGCCAGCAGGATCGCCAACTCGTTTCCCACCGCCGTTATCAGAACAGCATCGACTGAAAAAGGGCCGGTCCGGGAAGGGCGATCTCGCATCGTAGTGCGAATTAGTCACTTTATGTGACTAAAGTCAAGGCCGCACAGGATGTATTTGGTCGGAACACGTCGCGGGCTCGGCTGCGATCGTGCGAAGGAAGGTCGACAAGTGATATAACGAAGTTCTGATCAAATCGTCAACAGAAAATTTTGGAGAATTTTTCTGTTGGCGTGTCAACAACTGTGCGTTGCAAGACGGAGTCCCGCTCAGGGCGTTCTGGTCGCCCTTTCCTCGCCTCTGCCGCGATTCACGTAAGGTGGGATGCTGATCGGCAGATGGCCAGAAATAGCTGAAGTGCCGAGCAATGCTCGCGCTGCCGCCGTTTGCGAAACCGGAAAACCACCCCACGCAACGAGATACGTACCCACCCACGGCAGCTGCTGAAGCAGATAAGGATTCCCGAACGCGACAACGATTGGCTTTCGCCCGCGCTGGACGAGGGTCTGCACGAAATCCGTGAACGCCTGTGGCGCGCTGGCGGTTAGCGCGTCCCAGCTTTGTCCCACGTAGGAGCTGACGATCGTCACATCGGATGAATCCGCTGCGGCTATCAGGCGCGGATAGTTGAGCGTTGCGTCTTCCGTCGCGACGAATTCAGTCCGCAAATTTGGCAGACTCGTCCGCAGTTCCGCGTTGAATGCGTTTCCGGCTGGTAGATCAGCTCGACGCGCGAGCGTTACGGAAAGCACTCGCGCGGTGGGGACAGCTAAAGGAACCTGCCTTAGCGAATCTTTGACGAGAGTGATCGACTTCTCGGCAACGCGCCGCGCGATCTGCAGGTTGGAGCTATCCCCGACAAGAAACCGTAGCGCACTCAGATCGACCAGTTTGTTCTGTGCGAGACCCAGCTTACGCTTTGCCTCGAGAACTCTTCGCACCGACGAATCCAGGCGGGCTTGCGTGTAACGTCCCTCCGCCACGCCGGCGACGACCGCATCGATCGTCTGCGGCACGTCGAGCGGCTGAATGAGAATGTCGATTCCCGCCGCGATCGCCCGTTTGACTGCTTCCGCGGCGCCGAACTGGTCCAGAACGCCACGCATGTCCATGGCGTCGGAGATGATGAGCCCGCGGAACCCCATCTCGCCGCGAAGGAGTCCGGTCAAAACCTTTGACGAGAGAGTCCCCGGCACGCCGGAGGAATCGAGCGCCGGCATCGCTCCATGAAACGACATGATCGCGCCGACGCCACCATTGACCGCCGCCCGGAACGGCACGAGCTCCACCGTATCGAGCCTGCTTCTACTCACAGTCACCACCGGCAGCGCCAGGTGTGAGTTTACGCCGGTGTCACCGTGACCGGGGAAGTGCTTCCCTGTCGCGATCATGCCGTGATCCTGCAGGCCGTGAATGAACGCGACGCCCATCCGCGCAGCGAGATGTGGATCCTCGCTATAGGAGCGCGTGTTGATGACAGGGTTGTCCGGATTGTTGTTGACGTCGAGCACCGGAGCGTACGCGATGTGGATCCCCAGCGCGCGCCCTTCGAGTGCGGTAAGACGCCCTTGTTCGTAAGCGAGCGTGGTGTCTCGTGTTGCGCCAATTGCCATCTCTGGTGGGAATACGATCGCCCCTCCCAGATCGATGGCGTTGGGAACGAAGTATCCGCCACGAGCGCGAAATCCGGCGCCTGCCTCGAGGTCCGCTCCGAACAGAAGCGGAATCTTGCTCATCGATTGCAGCGCGTTGAGCTTCGCGGCAACTTCGATGGGTGATCCCACCGAGATCGTGAAGCCTCCGACTTTATCCTGCTGGATATACTGCGAGAGTCGCCGCCACTGTGGCGAATCGCCTGACACGTAATCCCCGTAGAGGCTCGGCCACACGATTTGCGCCGCTTTCTCTCGCAAAGTCATCGAACCCAGAACTGAATCAGTCCAGCCCGGCGAAGTAGAACCTGATTGTCCGGAGCTGCCTGAGTGGAAGCCAATCGTCGTGCAGCTCGTCAAAAGAAGTCCGAGCGCTAAAGCAGGAACCCTCTTCGACTTTCGCATCGTCATTGGCTTTGTCAGTGGCTTATCGTGCCCTTCTTGCTGGTATCGATGTCGGCCGAGGTGCCGCTCTTGAAGAGAAACGCCGTCATGTTCTTGGTGAGAAACGCCCGTGCCTGCGGATCCATCACGTTGAGCCCGTAATGGTTGATCAGCATTGTTTGCTGCTTGAGCCAATCGGCCCAGCACTGCGTGCAGATTTCGTCGACGACGCGTGCGCCGATTGGGCCAGGAAATGGAGGCTTCACGAATCCCGCGCGCGTCTGTCCGCAACGCGCGCAGGCTACAGTTTCAGGCACGCGCGATTCTACCTGCGTGCGTAGGAGATTTCTGCCAGGCCGAAGATGGAGAGCAGCCGGAGATAGACCCAGCCGATGTCGAGCTCATACCATTTCGCCTTGAACTTGGCCGAGTGCGGATCGGCATGGTGGTTGTTGTGGAGCTCCTCGCCGCCGAGCCAGATCGCAATGGGCGAGATATTCCGGCTTTCGTCCTTGACGTTGAAGTTCCGGTAACCCACGGCGTGCCCAACTCCATTGATGATTCCGGCTGCCCAGAACGGGATCCAGATCATCTGCACGCCCCAAACAAGCGGTCCGACGAAGAATCCGAACAGATAAACGTCTACCGCGAGCATTACGAGAATTCCAACCCAGTTCAGCGGCGACAGGAGATGTCGCTCGAGCCAATCGTTCGGCGTCCCTTTCCCATACTTGTCGAGCACGCCTGGCTGGCGAACCGTCTTTCTATAGTAGAAGGCACCCTTGAGAATGATGTTCCGAAGTCCTTCCACCAGTGGGCTGTGTGGATCGCCCTCGCGGTCGGCAAACGCGTGATGCTTGCGATGACAGGCAACCCATTCCTTGGTAACGATCGCCGTTGAAAGCCACAGCCAGATTCGCATCGGCAGCGCGGCAAGATAGTGCAGCTTCACGCCTCGATGGGTCTGAGCGCGATGCAGGAACAGCGTGACGGACACATTGGTGAGATGTCCCGCTACAATCACGAACAGAATCGGCTTCCACCACGCCGTCGCCCAACTTCCAAAATCCGGCATTACTTACTCCGTTTATCTAAGGCTTACTGATTCAATCTACCCGGGCAGCACCCACAAACCAAACGACCACAACTTTATCTCGTAACGGGTCCCGGTGTGTTCGCGGTTGGCGGTTTCCCCCACGCGTCATTTGAGGGATTGAAGTCGGGTACCGAGGGATCGGGCCAGAGTCGCACATCCGTGACGTTCCCACGCACCGGCACTACGGCGTCGAACCGATTTGTGCGTGCCCAGATATTCACTGGAAACGAGAAATCCTGGGTCGTTCCATCGGCATAAGCAACGCGGAGACGCACCGGAAATGGAATCGATGTGAACCGGTGCAGCGCTATCGTTGCGAACGTTTGTCCGTCCGCGGAGTGCGTCGACACGCCGTCGATACCTATGTCGAGGACATCCGTTGAATAGAAGAAGCTGCGCCAGAACCAGGAAAGATCCTCGCCCGTCGAATTTTCGATACTTCGAAAGAAATCACCAGGCGTCGGGTGCTTGTAAGCCCAGCTCCGGATGTACTCCCTGAACGCATTGTCGAAGGATGCCGCTCCAACGACGTGGTTTCGCAGCGTCAGCAGAACCAGAGCCGGTTTTCTGTAACCGATCGCACCAAGAGCAGCCGGATCGATATTGTCCGGCGCTGTCATCAAAGGCGATTGCGTGCCGCTCGTTACGGCATCGGCCCAGTTGCGTAGATACCCGGGATAGGCGCTTTGGCCGGGGTAGCGCGCCTCATTCGCGAATGCATTTAGATAAGTATTGAACCCCTCGTCCATCCACGCGTACCGGCGCTCGTTTGACCCGACGATCATCGGGAACCATTCGTGCCCGTGCTCGTGATTGATGGTTCCGAAGATCGACGCCGGATCATCGTTGCCGTAGTGCACCATCACGAACATCGGATACTCCATTCCGCCGACGGGACCCGCGACGCTAGTGGCCTGCGGATAAGGGAACGGGAAAAAGAGCTCCGAGTACTGCCTTATCGTCCATTGAGTCTGCTCGGCGGCATGTTCCCAAGCTGTTCCGGCTTTCGGGAATTCGTAATAGGCCTGGGCGAGAATTCCGTTCCAGCTGGTTGCGTCCCATCTAAAATCGGGAGCGGCTGCCCATGCGACATCGTGAACGTTCCGAGCGCGGAAGCGCCACGTTCTCGCACCTGGTTTTGGCTGAGCCTTTCCGGTAGCTGCCTCTGCCTGCGTGATTACCTGAACGACGTCGCTGCTTCCTGCCGCCGCGGCTAGTCTTCTTCTCTGTTCCGAGGTCAGCACCTCGTTTGGATTCTGGAGAACCCCGCTCCCGGCGACCACGTATCCAGCGGGGACGGTAACCGAGTAATCGAAGTCGCCATATTCGAGGTAGAACTCTCCCTGACCCAGGTATGGGTCTGTATTCCAGCCGCGGACGTCGTCGTACACAGCCATCCGCGGGAACCACTGTGCGATCTCGTAAAGCGCGCTGTCCCTTCCCATGCGATCCGATCCGTGCTCCGGAACTCTGAATGAGTATCGGATCGCGATCGTCGCCTTTCCCCCACGCGGGGCCAGCTGAGTAGGAAGGTCGAGACGCATCATCGTGTCATTGATTCTCGGCCGAACAGATGCCCCATTCACGCGAACATCCGTCAAGTTGTAGCCGCCTTCGAATCCCCTCACTCCCCAACGTGAATCCGCGGGGAACAGCGCGGAGCCCTTGCTGCCGTTGCGGTAAAGATTCTGATCGACCTGTATCCAGACGTAACGGAGTGTGTCTGGAGAATTGTTCGTGTATCTGATCTCGACCGACCCGGTAAGCTCGGTAGTGCTCGTGTCGAGAGTCGCCACGATCGAATAGTCGGCATGTTGCTGCCAATACTCGGGCCCGGGAGCGCCCCTCGCCGAGCGGTAGACGTTCGGTCCAGGCCAATCGATTCGGTTGGTCGTAGCAAATGGATCGTCGCGCTGCGTATCGAACACACGACGGGAGACCGGACCAGTGGTGGATGTGTCGCCGGTACTCTCCATTCGGATTGGAGGAAGTACCACTGGTCGCTGCTGCGCGCAGGCAGTCAGCACTATGAACAGGAAAGCGGACGATTTCACTTTCGGGCCGTTGTTTGAGAGCGTTTTTGTAAGCTGTAATCCTCTGTTGAGCAACGTAAGGGCCACTCAACGGTACGTTTACCTTGCAATACTCGGTTGCTGTCGGTACCCTCTCCGCAATGGCCCGTCTGAAAGTCATGGAAACCCTCCTCGAGGGACGCGCGACACCCGAAGGTACACGACGCTTTCAAAAACGATTCGCCAGGAATCAGGCGGATCATTTCTTTCGACCGATTTCAGGAGACACCCTCGTCTCCTCACTCGGCCTGGGAACATATCTCGGCGACTGTGACGACTCCGAGGACGCGCGATACACGTCGACTGCGACCGCCGCTCTTGAAAGAGGCGTGAATCTGCTCGACACGGCGATCAATTACAGGTGTCAGCGCTCCGAGCGTGCGATCGGACGAGCTGTGCGCGCAAGCGTCGCTAATGGCGGGATCAGGCGCGAAGAGATTTTCGTTTGCACGAAAGGCGGCTACATCCCGCTCGATAGAACGCCGCCCGCAACGAAGGAAGGCTATCGGGGGTTTCTGGACAGCGAGTATTACGGACCCGGAGTGATGCAACCCTCTGATGTCGTCTCGGGCGGACATTGTTTGACGCCAGGCTATCTGGACGATCAGATCGATCGGAGCAGACAAAATCTCGGGCTCGCTGTTATTGACCTGTACTATCTTCACAATCCAGAGCAGCAGCTTGATGTATTACCTCGAGCGAAGTTCCTGACTGTCATGCGTGATGCGTTTTCGACACTCGAAAGGCACGTCAGCCGAGGAACCATCGACGGATACGGGTGCGCAACATGGAATGGGCTTCGGGTCTCCCCCGAATCGCGAAACCACTTGAGCCTCGAAGAGCTGGTAGGCATTGCGCGAGAGATAGCGGGCGATGACCACCACTTCAGAGTCGTCCAGCTTCCCATCAACCTCGCAATGACAGAGGCGGTGCGTCTCCCCACTCAGTGCATCAAGAAAGATCGCGTGCCGCTTCTCGAGGCAGCGGGTAGCCTGGGTATAGCGGTGGTGGGAAGCGCTACGCTGATGCAGTCACAGCTGGCGAAGGCGTTGCCGCAACAGGTGCACTCCGCTTTTCCGGGGTTCGAGAGCGATGCCAGACGGGCGATAGCGTTCTCGCAGTCACTTCCGGTCGTGGCCGCCTTGGTCGGAATGAAAACGCTCGCTCACCTTGAAGAAAACCTCGCACCTGCAAGCATTAGTTAGCGTTACGACGTTATAGAAATGGCTAAGCAAGAAGATCCACTCCCTATCCACCATCGCCCGGAAGGTGGTTTCAGAAACCCTTGGCCTTCCGCGGAGCTGCATGGTTTCGTGGATTTCCTCAAATGGTCCTTGGTGGAGCGTCGCCGCAATCCTCGCCGACCTGACCCCGATCCCAGCGTCTTCACTCGAGCCATTCCGGATTTTGTAGTCCCTCGCGCTGCGCCAGAACGGTTCACGATCACATGGATCGGCCACACGAGCTTTCTGCTTCAGATCGCGGGTCTCAACGTTCTTATCGATCCCGTCTGGAGCGAGCGCGCGTCACCCGTCCAGTTCCTCGGGCCCCGGCGATGGGTCCCCCCAGCGATTGAATTCGATCGCCTGCCACCAATCGACGTCGTCGTGTTATCGCACGACCACTATGATCACCTGGACGCCGCGACCGTTTCGCGAATCGCGCGGCGTTATCCCGCGGCGGTATGGTACGCGCCTCTGGGAGTCGGGACCTTTCTTCGACAGCGCGGCGCACGAGAGGTGACGGAACGAGATTGGTGGCAGGAGGGCGTGCTCGGAGGGTTGCGTCTGACCTGTGTTCCGGCCCAACATTTTTCGGGGAGAACGCTGGGTAGGCGGAACAGCACTCTCTGGTGTGGGTGGACGCTTCGTTCGGCGCACCAATCGGTCTTTTTTGCCGGCGACACCGCGCTTCATCCCGAGTTTGGTGCAATAGCGAGAACCTTCGGACCATTCGACTTTGCGATCCTGCCGATCGGCGCCTACGAGCCGCAGTGGTTCATGGGCGCGGTGCACATGAATCCGGAAGACTGCATGATGGCGATGGATCAACTTTCGGCGGGCCAGAGCGGGAGTCGCCTTGTCATGGTTGCCTCGCATTGGGGAACGTTCAAGCTCACCGACGAGCCGATGGACGAGCCGCCGGCAAGAATGCGAGAGTTGTGGCAGGCAACTGGGCTCGCCGGCAACGACCTCTGGATCATGCAACATGGCGAGACACGCGCAGTCGAATAATCCATAACGGGACTGAGATTCGTGTTTGCATGTAATACGGAATGTGACAGGGTTGTTGTGCGCGAATCTTGCTATCCGTTCTACGAACCCTCCTACACGGAGCTTTCCCATGGCTGCAGCCAAGAAGTCCAGTCGTTCAAAGAGTGGTAGAAAGAGGTCGCGGTCCGGATCCTCCGGACGTAAGCGTGGAGGTGCAAGGAAACGCACAGCCAAACGGAGTTCTGGAAGCGCGCGCAAGGCGCCACGTCGCGGCGGGCGAAAAGCCGCCAAGCGCAAGAGCGGCGGACGCAAGGCGAGCAGTCGCAAGGGAGGAGCGCGCAAGAGCCGCCCTCGGCGTAGGTCGCAGTCCCCCGTGGCTCGGGTGAAGCGCGTTGCGAGCGGCGTCGTTCACCAGGCTGCAGACTTGGGCGAGCGCGCTGTAGATACCGTTACCGAGTTCGTCCAGGATCGCTTTTAGTTCCAGTGCTCTTCGACAGCCGCCCCTATCTGGTGGCGGCTGTCGTTTCGCGGCCGTCATGCGTGCGCAACCACTTCTCGACTTCGCTGAATACTCGCTCTCGTCCGTAGTCGACCGTGATGATGTGTCCAGCGCCTTCCGTCCAGACGAGTCGTTTTTCCCTGGCGCCCAGTCTCTGTAGCGCGGACTGCGCGACTTCTGGAGAGATGCGGGGATCTTCCCGGGACTGCACTATCAAAGTCGGGGCGGTTACTCCGGGAAGTGCCTTCCGCGCGCGGCTCATGACCTTCGATAGCTCGAACAGTCCGCGTCCCGTTACGGCACCGTAGGCCAGATTTTTTTCGCGCTCGATTGGATCGTGGATCGAACGGGGGTTCCTTCCGTTCAACTGCCCCGCCAATCCTCCCCAAAGCCAGTAGGTAACTGCCGCGGCACGAAGCAGTCGTGGCATTCCCAGGTAGGGAGCGATCAGAACCAGAGCCGAAATGTCTCGCGCGTCGGCGGCGAGAAGGACAGCAAGGGCTCCGCCCATTGAAAGGCCCGCTACGCTTACCCCGTCGCTCCCACTACGCAACTCGACGAGGGAGTTCCTTGCAGCCGCGATCCAGTCGTCGGCACGGGATCGTGTGAACGCATCCATGTTGCGTCCATGGCCCGGCAAGAGCGGGACGAATACGCTGTAACCCGTCTTTTTCAATCGGCGGGCAAGGAGAGCTAGCGTCTGGGGAGTGTCTCCAAAACCATGCAGGAGGAGGACCCCGTGTGAGCCCTCCTCCCGCAAGTCGATCGTTTCAGCGCCCTTCAGTACGGCGGCTGTTTCAGCCTCGTGCCGGCGGACCATTCATCCTCATCAAAAGCGGGATATCTCTCTCGCAATGGGAATCGCCGAATCCCCATTTCCATTTTCACCGAACGTGGATGTCAATGATGCGGGCTCGATCAGGAAAGTCATGCCCTTTCTCTCAGCGATTCCTGCCGACACCAATCGACTCAGTGCCAATGCAATCGATTCCCTTGTCGCACCCACCATCTCGCAAAGGAGTCGATGGTGACTGTTCTCCAGTTTGAGGCGGCCGTCATCCGTCGTGAAGCTGCGATCGGTGCTGAGATGTGTAAGCGTCGACATCAAACGCTGATCCACATTGAGCGCGGCCAGCTCGTGAAGTTTCTCGAGCAGATAAGCTCGCTCCGACATTATCTGCGACAACAAGGGAATCGTCTGAGCCGGACGCTCCCTCACGAAGGCGCGGAACTGTGAACCACTCAAGAACATCGTCTTCGTTTCTTCCGATGCGCTCGCGTCGGTGACGTAGTGACTGTTCGGAGAGAGTCCCTCACTTCCAAATGTCTGTCCCGTCGTCGCGATGACAGGAACGAATCCACGCCCGACTTTTATTTTGTTGCGCAGAACGACGTGGCCATCGAGAACGATGAAGACGCCATCAGCTGGAGAGCCACGTTGATAGAGTGGAAATCCGGAAGGCCAACTCGCTCTCGCGCCGTATGCGCCCATGGGCGCTACTTCGTCCGGAGTGAGACGTGAGCGTCGCGCTGCCGTTTGCCCGTTTCTCGTCAGGTTGTCTTTCATTGAGCTCTCTTCGAGCGGTCACACAACGCAATGTCCGGGCCCGAACACAACGACACGATTTTGCGATTCATGGTCTCCGCAGCAATTCCGTCGCCACCTGCAACGTCCGCGTCGCCGCATCAAAACGTTGGGCAAGATCTGTCAGCTCTCGCCCGACAACCAGTTGGTCACCGGCCCGGATCGCTTCATTCACTGAAGGCAAAACCATCGTGGCATAGCCATTGTTCTCGTCGGAGGCGTAAATGAGGTTTCTGAACCAGGGCCTCGTGACCAGACCCTTCGATCTTGTAAGCTGGCGTTCAGTTTCGAGCAGGCTCGCATTGACTTGTTTCGCGGTTGCCGGGGCAAGCTGAGCCGTAAGCGCTCGGTCTCGTGCGGTGTTGAACGCCACCGCCGCACTCTCCATTCGGGTGATCGCCGCGGACAATCCGGCACTCGAGACGTTCCATTTTTTGTCGGCTATCGCCTGGTCGACCTGTGATCCGAATCGTCGCATCGTGCGCGCGAATTCCACGTAGTCGTACGGAAGGATCTCCGCGTTCGCGATGCGCAGCAACATTGCCGCTCCGATGCGCGCCACGGTTGCGTGGACGTCGAAAGTCGGATCGCCGAATTTCGCCATCCAGTGATACGAGTCGTACGCGGAGTGATAGACACCCTGCGGCCCCCCGAAACCCCAGTCGACGATCGGAATGCCCAGATGGTTGTAGAATCCCGCGAAGTCGGAGCCGCCACCGGGATCGCCCATTTGTGGCTCGAGCGAATCCGCCGCAAGGTTCGCTCGCTTTCTCCAGACATCGTAGACGCTGCCTTCATGGCTCGGGTCAGGAACCTCTTTCGCGACGTCGCGCAGCAATCCGCGAAGTGACGGCGATCCACCGGCGCTGAAATTCAATCCCTGCGCGACATCATCCTGGTTGAGATAGGCAACGGCACTCCTGCTCAAACGCAGGGAATCCTCTTCGACGTACTCTGTCGACCCGATCAGTCCCCACTCTTCAGCGTCCCAGGTCGCAAACACTATCGTTCGCTTGGGACGCTTCCCCGCTTTTACCTGTTCGGAAATCGCGCGCGCAGCTTCGAGCACGCTCACCGTCCCGCTTACATTGTCGGCCGCGCCCGGCCCCCACGCGTCACGGTGGCCGCCAATCATCACGATTTCATCGGGGAACTCGCTCCCGCGGACGATTCCAAACGTGTCCCAGATTTCCTTGTAGGGATTCGTCAAAGCGTCTGTTGTTACAGCCATTCGCGCCTGCACCGGACCAGGGCCTACGTGATACCGGAAAGGAAGTCCTCCCTGCCATGGCTGTGGGATCGCCTTCCCCGTTAATCCGCGCAAAAACTCAGTCGCATTGCCATAGGAGATGGGCAGCACCGGAATGTGGGGCACTTCCATTTGGCTGAGCGGAATCCGCTTCGCGTTAGCCGTGCTCGGATAACCTGGCGTGCTCGGATCGCCGTTGGCATTCATCACGCTTCCTCGCTGAATCCCCTGAGACGGTCTCATTGGACCCACCGGGTAAACATCGCCACGTGCGTAGCCATCGTCGGCAGGGTCACTGTAGATCATCAACCCGACTGCCCCGTGTTTCTCTGCCTCTCGCGCCTTGATCCCGCGGAACGACCGGCCATACCGGGCGATAGCGATTTTCCCTTTCACGGAGACACCCATCGAATCGAGTTGGGCATAGTCCTCGATGAGGCCGTAGTTCACGTACACGACTTCTCCACGCACATCACCGGCTGCCCCGTACCCGTTGAAGGGCGTTATCTGCGGAAACGAAACCGACGTCGTGTCCTCGGGAATCGGACCCTCCTGCAGATTCAGTTCGATCGGATTGGGGGAGATGCGCCACACACGGGTGCTCAGTGGATGTGGCATCCAAATGCGATACGATCGCACTTCCGTTTCCAGTCCCCACGACTTCATCTGGCTCACGACGTAGTCACGCGTCCTCGCCTGCGCCGGTGTTCCGGCCATGTGAGGCTGTAATGACAGAAACTTCGAGTGCGCGGACGCAATCATTGGCGACGGGCGCGTGATGACATCCGCCTCCGCTGCACGTTCGGCAATCGCCGATTGGGGAGAGTATCCGGACGTCGTCTGAGCGCCGAGCGGAAGGGCGAACATTAGGACTATCGAGAACGCGAGTTGTCTGTTCATTCCCTGCTGATTCCTTTTATTGGGGTCGATTGCGATTCGAGGTCTGCGATTCTCATTCGTCCAGCTGTTCGAGCGCAATGGTTATTGCTTCACGAAGCCGTGCTTCGCCCTCCACACCCGGAGCAACTCCACCGGCGAGTGAATTGAACTTGGACAACATCTCCGCGTCCACAAATTTCTCTGGTCGCCGCACGCCGAGGGACTCGAGCGAGCGAACTGCCAGGCGTCGCAGCAGTAACAGGGTCGAGCTCTCGAGTCCCGCGAGGGACCGCGGGTCGGCAGGCTTCGCAACGAGTGCCCGGTCACGCTTGCGCCTGGGGGCATCGAGTAGAGACGAGATCGATCCCAGCTTTACCACGAACGACCCTGGAGTATGCTCCCGCCATTCAATCACGACGCCACGTCTTCGCAAAGCCGGCAACAGTGCCACGATCGCCGCGCGTACGGCGGAGATCCCTCCGGGACTCTGGTTGCCACGTCCCGTAATCAGCAGCACCTCGTTCGCTCGGCTTACCTGTCGTTCGCGCAGCCATGCTTCGGCGCGAAAGCGCGCGTCCGCCGCGGTCGGCAACGACTCGCGAAGATTCAGAATGTTCTTCGGCCCGAACTCGGCCTCGTCGAAAGCTTTCCAGACGGAATGTAGGGATACCTTACCGGATCGCATTCTGAAGTATATGACCGTCCAGCTTTCCCTGTGGTGTTACGGATGTCTTGCGCTTCGTCTTTACTTGCACTGCGCTGGTGCGCCAGCAGCCAATCCGAACGCGGTTGTAACCACTATTCTCCAACCTTCTGACGTCTTCACGAAGATCCGTTCGGAGACCCCGCTGGAGGTCGTGTCCTTCTGTGTCACGGTGTAACAGTACGATCCGTACACGACTCCCGGAGTGATCGGCAAAACACGCAGATTCCTGGCGACCAGTGTGTCAGGCCACGTCGAATCGCGGCGTGCACTCCAATTGTCGTATCCGAAATCCAGACCGGAAGGTCCGTTACGCGCAAGCGTACTGCTGTGAAGATACGTGGCAAGGTATCGAGCGCGGTCGCGCTTATGTATCGCGTCTATGTTCTCTTCGAACAGGCGTCGCGCCTCAATCGTGTCGGATGCCGGCGAAGATGATGGCGGCGAATCAACATGGGCTGGCACGGGCGCGCACCCGACCGCGAGCAGTAGAGTTACCAGCCAGGCAGATGAGATTTTCGTCGGTACCATACATCTCTGCGGAAAATGGTTCCGCAATCTTAATCGGAGCCGCCATGATTGGCGACTCCGGTTTCCATAACTAGCCGACGATGCTCTCGAGGATCTGAACACCGCGCATGAGATCATCTCGATTCATTACGAGCGGCGGGAGAATACGCAGAGTGTGCTCTCCGGCGGTGAGTGCGAGCAAACCATTTTCCCAGCCGCGTTTCACGATGTCGTTCGCCGACTCGACTACGTCGAGGCCCCATATGTAGCCCATTCCGCGAATCGCCCGCACCTTGCCGGAGCGTCTGGCAAGTGCGTCGAGCTGCTGTCCAAGCCACACGCCATTGTCACGGACGTTTTTCAGGAGCGCGGGATCCGAGAGTCGGTCCACGACGTAGCTGGCGACGGCGGCGACGAGCGGGCCTCCGCCGAAGGTTGTCCCGTGATCTCCGGCCTGGATCGCCGCGCCGATTTCCTCCGACACGAGAATTGCCCCCATAGGCAGTCCACCGGCAATCGGTTTCGCAAGCGTCAGCATGTCGGGAACGACTCCGATGCTCTCGTACGCGAAAAAGTGTCCGGTGCGCCCGAGCCCACATTGAATCTCGTCGAAGATGAGCGCTATCTCCCGCTCCGCCGTCATCGCGCGGAGGCGCCGGAGGAAATCGGCATCGAGAACGCGCACTCCGCCCTCGCCCTGAATCGGCTCAACGATCAGGGCTGCCACTGTTTCGCCATCGAGTGCGGTGTCGAGATCCCGAAGGTCGCGTTCGCAGATCGAGACGCCGCCGGCTAGCGGACGGAACGGAGCGCGATACGACGGACGATCCGTAGCGGCAAGAGACGCGAACAGCCTGCCGTGAAAAGCTCCACGCAACGCGATGATCTCGACCTTCGTATCTGTGCCCACTTTCCGGGCCCACCGCCTTGCAAACTTGAAGGCGCCCTCGTTGGCCTCCGCGCCAGAATTGCAGAAGAATACCTTGGATGCGAATGAACGCTCCACGAGCTTGGCTGCCAATTCCTCGCCTTGGGCGGTTCGATAGAGATTGGAAGTGTGGATCAATCCTGCTCCAAGAGCATCGTTGATCACCTTCGCGATCCCGGGATCTCCGTAGCCAAGCGAATTCACCGCGATTCCGCTTGCAAAGTCGAGATATCGCTTGCCGTTTGAATCGATCAGCTCTACGCCCTCTCCTCCCACCAGCTGCATCGGTGCACGCTTGTAGGTCGAAAGGAGTGATGATGTCTCGGCATCGGCGGTAGCGGCGAATACATCTTCGGCGGACAAGGTGACGGTCATAGGACAACGCTCTGAGATTGAGTGATGAATGTGCCGCGCTCGGGGTCATTGAGACCGGCGAGATCGCAAATCCTTACGCGCGCAACTCCGGCCGCCAGCGCGGCCTCGGCAGACTCCAGCTTGGCCGCCATCCCGCCAACGGCAATGCGGTTTGCAATCAGCTCACGGGCGGTCTCGATACTGAGGTTCGAGACGGTTTTGCCTTCGGCGCCGAGAACACCCTCCACATCGGCGATGAGTAGCAGCTCGTTCGCTTCCAGCGCCACAGCGATGGCGGCCGCGGCGTCGTCTCCATTTATGTTGAGCGCACCACCTGTCGGGCTGGTCGCATTGTATCCGACGGGCGATATCACCGGTAAGTACTCTGCGTTCAGCAGTGCATGGAGCAAATCTGCCTTTACAGAGATCGGCTGGCCCGCGAACCCGAGAGATCGTGCGTCAATCAACTCCGCACCGATCAATCCAGCATCCTCGCCTGAGACACCCACTGCGGGCAGACCGGCCGTAACGAGAATGTTCACGAGGCGCTTGTTCACAACGCCCGACAGCACCATTCGGAGAAGCTCGAGATCCTCTTCCGAAGTGACGCGGCGCCCTCCGACGAATACCGGTTCCCTACCGAGCGCTCGCTGCATTGCGGACACTTCATCACCTCCGCCGTGCACGACGCAAAGCTCTCCGCGACTGACCTCCCACGCCTCGCGAAGGATAGTTGCCAGATCCGGATCGGCTTGGGCCCGCCCTCCGATCTTCGCGACCCGCATCATGCCGGCAACCCCGACTGCTCGCTCAACCCGAGCAGAAGATTGGCGTTCTGGAGCGCCTGGCCTGCCGCGCCCTTTACCAGGTTGTCGATCGCAGAAATGATGATCAGCGTCGGTTGGCGAACGTTAGCTGCCTTGGCGACGCTCACACGAACGACATTCCGACGGACGACGTCCCGGAGCGATGGCGGCTCGTCCGCGATTTCGATGAATGGCTCTCCGCGATAGCAATCGCGCCAGAGCGCGGATGGGTCGTTCGCATACTCGTTCACGGGTACGGTAATCGTCGCGAGAATTCCGCGGGCGACCGGGAGGAGATGGGGCGTGAAAAGTATGTCGTTGTCCCTGCCACCCAGCTCCCTGGTAACCGCCTGCATCTCGGCAATGTGCCGGTGTTCATTCCCCACAGCGTAAGCCTTGAAGTCTTCGGCTACTTCGGCGAACAGCAGATCGGGACGGGCAGAATAACCTGCACCCGTGACCCCACTCGCAGCCGAGATATTTATGGTAGCTCCTGGTATTACGCAGCCTGCCTTGAGCAACGGTGCGATCGCCAGCAGAACCGCGGTTGGATAGCAACCGGGGTTCGCCACGATCTCGGCACCCGGGATCTTGGCGCGCATCAGCTCGGTAAGCCCGTACGGTGCTTGGCTTCCACTTATCGCAGTCGCCGCCGCTCCTGGCCTGAAGTCCGACGAGAGATCGACAACACGAGCGCCGTTCGCGCGCGCATTTCCCACCCATTTGGCCGAAGCGCCGTGCGGAAGAGCCGTGAACACGACTTCTGCCTTGTTCAGGGGAGCATCCTCAGTGGCGACATAAGTCACTTCGCTCGCCCCAATGCGCGCGCGCCGGCCACGCTGATCGTTGGCCGCGGCAAACGCCAGCTCGAGCCTGGGATGCCGCGCGATCAAGCCACACAGCTCACGACCCGCGTATCCACTCGCGCCGAGGACCCCGACCGGAACTTTATGCATAAGGAATGCATAACATTACACTCTGCGCCCGTCAATGATCCTGCGCCTCCGCTCGCGCAACGCGTCCTCGGGTGCTAAACTCACCTCCGTGGCCAACAAGCGTGAACGACACGATACGATCCTGGAGATCATAGGCGCCCGGGTCGTGAGCAGTCAGGAGGATCTCCGCAAGCTGCTGCTCCAGCGTGGATGGGATGTGACCCAGGCGACGCTCTCCCGCGACCTTCGGGAATTGCGCCTCGCCCGCGTGCCGACTCCGGAGGGCGCCCGGTACGCGATAACCGACGGCAGCATAGAGGAAAGTCGGGCCGCCCTCGACACCCTCTTGCCGCAGCTTTTTCTCAGGATCGATGGCGTCGGCGAGATGCTGGTGCTACGGACCGTTCCGGGTGGCGCGCAGCCAATCGCGGCTGCTCTCGATGGCGAGGGTTGGTCAGACATCCTTGGCACGGTCGGCGGCGACGACACGATCCTGATTATCTGCCGCTCCGTGGCCGCCCGGGAGCGCGTGCTACGGCGCCTGAAGGCCCTGGCCGGGGAGCCGGGGTAAAGTATTGACTGCCCCGGGCCGACCGATTAAATATTCAGTAATTCTGAATACTTATTGAGGCGCCTGTGATCCGTACGATTGCCCTTGCCTACTCCGGTGGGCTCGATACCTCCATTATCGTCCCCTGGCTGAAGGAACGCTATGATGCCCGCGTTATCTGCATCGCAGCGGACATCGGCCAGGGAAACGAGCTGGAAGGCGTGCGGGCAAAAGCCATCGCATCGGGTGCCGACGAGTGCTACGTCGAAGATCTGCGCCAGGAATTTGTGGAAAAGTTCGTGTGGCCCACCCTCCGCGCTGGCGCTATCTACGGTCGGAAGTACCTCCTCGGCACCTCGATGGGGCGCCCACTCATTGCGCGCCGGCAGGTCGAAATTGCGCGTCAGGTCGGGGCTGATGCGCTCGCGCATGGGTGTACCGGCAAGGGGAACGACCAGGTTCGCTTCGAGCTGACCTATGCCGCCTTCGCCCCTGATCTCCCGATCATCGCACCCTGGCGAGAGTGGGATATCCGGAGTCGTGAGGACGCGATTGCATATGCCGAGTCCCACAAGATTCCCGTGGCGGCAACGAAGGAAAAGATCTATTCCCGCGATCGGAATATCTGGCACATTTCCCATGAAGGAGGCGTCCTCGAGCAACCGGGGGTTGCACCGCCGGCAGACGTGTTCATGCTCACGACCGCACCCGAGAATGCTCCCAACGAGCCGGAAGAAGTCACGATCGGGTTCCTC
>Ga0193735_1000089_pt1 | contig 29172 bp, 23 predicted proteins | sample U1m2metaG_FD_145080 | JGI IMG/M metagenome (GOLD analysis project Ga0193735, IMG submission 145080) | Soil microbial communities from a riparian zone of the East river system, Colorado, United States - U1m2 | ecosystem: Environmental > Terrestrial > Soil > Riparian zone | place: USA: East River... | reverse complement strand
TGAATTGCGCGCCGGCGGCGTTGGCCATCTCGAGCGCCTCCTCCGGCGTGCAATGGTTCCGGATCCATGGGTTGTAAGCTGCGATCGACATGATCGCGAGATCGATGGGCCCGTACTTGCGAAGCTCGGCAAAAGTGTCCGTCAGCGCGGTGTCCCCAGCGAACAAGACGCGCCGTCCATTTCGTTCGATTAAATAGCCATTGTAACCGCGATGGGTGTCGCGCTGCGTTCGCGCGCCCCAGTGTTTCACTTGAAAGGCTCTGATCGCAATGGTGCCTTTCGTTTGGCTGCCGATGTTGAGCACTTTCGTTTCACCCCAGCAAAGCTCTGTGATGTCTCGAAGACGTGTCCATCTTAGCAAGTCTGCAGTCTTTGGAGCGGTTATTACGCTGGTGTCTTTATCAAAGCAGTCGAGCGTTCGCAGATCGAAATGATCGAAGTGCGCATGGGATAGAAGGATTAGGTCAATCCTGGGCAGCTGGTGAAATTGGAGCGCAGGCGCGGTCAATCGCTTCGGACCGATGGTAAAACCCGGCAGCCGAATCCCGATACGTGGAAAGAGCACCGGGTCGGTCAGAATGTTGATGCCAAAGAGATTGATGAGGACCGTTGCGTGGCCGATCCAGGCTGCCGTTACTTGGGCATCATTCCATTTCAAAGGCTCTGGTTTGGCGAAAGCGGGCGCGATTGGGCGCCAACTTTCGATTGTCCATTCACGCCAAAGATGCCCGAGCCAACGCCGCACCCGCCTGCTCTGCAGAGTTGGTTGTTCGGGCGTGGGCATACGAGTAAGCGAATACAAGGCGACGTCGGTTCGTCGCCCTTAGCGCGCGCCGAATAAACCTTTGAACGCTTTCCAAAGAGTTCGGCCCGCTTTCGGCGGCCCTGCGCGCGCGACGAGGACGGGCACATTTGCAAGATTCAAAATACTGCGGGTCAGATCGCCCATGATGTAATGCCCGAGCAGACCGCGCGCCTGCGAGGTGCCGGTCACAATCAAATCGTAATCGCGTGCGCGCACTTCTTCGAAAACTTGATCGATCACGATGCCGTGCCGAAGGCGCACTTCGGCTGGGACACCGAGTCGTTCGAGCTGCGTCTTTTCAAGACGCAGATTTGTCCCGAGCTCCGATTTCGATTCCAGCAACTGATCAACGTTCTCCTCTAACTGTACGAGATTGACATAGATAGCAGGCGGCTCGGCCATTACATGCAAAAGCGTGACCGATGCACCTAGAGCGGCCGCAATTTCGCCGGTGAATTGCACGGCTTGTTCGATGAATTCTTTTCCGCCTGTGCAAACGAGGAAGCGTTTCAACTGTTTGCGTTCACTGATTGCCACCAATACTGGCGGCCGAATCGCTTTGATCACTTCATAGGTTCTTTCCGAGCGCCAGTAATACCCGGTTGCTCCAGTCCATCGTGCGCCGACGATAGCGAGATCGTAACTGGCGTTTGATGTTTGATCGAGAATCTGGCGTACCGGTTCACCTGCGCGGAAGACGATATCCGGCTGCGCATTTTGGGCCCGGAGCGATTGTGCTTGTTTTTCAAGCGTCTCACGCAGCGGGAGCTCATCGCTCGACTTTTCGGCAATGCCGAGAAGAGTGATTTCAGCCTTTAGCGGGCCGGCTAATAACGCTGCCAGGTGAATCGCATTCTCGGACGCCGGCATTCCGTCACTGCAGATCAAAATCTTCATTGTGCACTACAATTTATGGCCACTGATCATTGTGTAGATGACAATGGCGGCGCCGATCAGCGGCAGAGGAACGAAAGCGAGCCGAATCTTCGGGCCGGCAAAGTATTGGGTAGAGATGGCGCCGATCTGCGCGCCAACGGCCGCGCCAGTGTGCATAACCAGCGCGATCAAAATGTCCACGTTGCCTTTTACTGCATGGCTGAATGTGCCGTAGCTGGCAGAAATGATGATTTCGAAAAGGTCAGTGCCCACTGCGAGGTGGGTGGGAACTCCCAGAACGTAAACCATGGACGGCATGCGGATGTAGCCAGCGCCGCCGCCGAGAAAGCCGCTGAATAATCCGCCCACGAACGCCACCAGCAAGATTGTCCACAACGAAATGGCTCTTATCCCCGACGTCGGCAGGGAAATCATGGGCCGAATCTTCAGGCGTTGAATCGCGCGTGTGACAGGGCCAAACGCCGAATGGTCCTTTTTTGATTTGGCTCCTTTTACAGCGCCGCGCTGCGATCGTCCCTTTGGTGACAACAAAGTCTTTCGGCTTTCCCAGGTCATGAAAGCCGAAATGCTTAGATAGACGACGATCGAGACGATGCTGACCACAAGATTGACGTTGCCCGCGCGTTTCAAGGCCTGGATCCCCTGCGCGCCGACTTCCGTGCCGCCGATCGTTCCCACTGCCATGATCAATCCGAGCCGAAGATCGACATTTCCCAGGGCGCGGTGCCGTCTCACGGCTACGACCGATTTTCCGACGATGTGCGCTAAGTCGGTTCCGACCGCGAAATTCCAATCCAAACCGGCGAGCCGCAGAGCAGGGCCTGCGATGAAGCTCCCGCCTACTCCGAAGAATCCGCCAAGAATGCCGATGATAAATCCGACGGCCGCCAGATAGATGGGACTGATGTGCGCCCCTGAGATTGGAAAAAACATGACTTATTCGGAGCGGCCTCGAATGAGGCGGATCAAAAAAGTGGTGAGACTTTCAAGAAGAACGGCCTGACCGACGATCAGTAAAATCGCGAGCCCGGCATAGAGATACCGATGATGAATTTCGAGCTCGTACAGCCATTGTCCCAGAAAATGCAGGACTAAGAAAAAGTAGACGACGACAAGAAGCGCGTAGATCACGAGCTCAATCGCAAAGGCGCGTATGGTCCTAATAGCTTCCTTTTTCATAGGTTGGAGGTCGTGAAAGCGTTATCTCGTTAGGCTGCCGAACCAGTCGATCGGTGTTTGGCAGTAATAGACTTTCAGTTTCAAGGCTTTACAGATCTAACGTCCTGCCAACGCCTGGTGGTTGCGTCCAATCGCGTTAAGACGCAAATTACTTTGCAGACGGGGCGTTTCTTCCTAACGTTCCACTTCATTTTTAGGAAAAAACCATGGCCGATGCCGCGAACAAATACGCCGAAAACGTAACGGGCAAATTCTATGTCGATGATCAATGCATCGATTGCGATCTGTGCCGCGAAACCGCGCCTGCCAATTTCAAGCGGAACGACGACGGCGGCCATTCCTATGTCTATAAACAACCGGAGACGCCGGACGAAGAAGGACTTTGCAAAGAGGCGATGGAAGGCTGCCCGGTCGAAGCGATCGGGAACGACGGCGCGTGAATGGTAGGGCGCGAGGAGGCCAGTCCGGCTCGGACCCGGGCGCGCCGCAAACGCGTGTGAAGGCAGAAGCAAACACCGAATGCCAAACGTCCAACGCCCAACGTTCAACTGAAAACGTTCCGGTCGCGCTAAGCATCGCGGGTTCCGACAGCAGCGCGGGCGCAGGCATTCAGGCGGATCTGAAAACGTTTTCCGCACTGGGTGTCTATGGATTGACCGCCGTGACCTGCATCGTCGCGGAAATTCCCGGAAAGGTTTCACGGATCGAGCCGGTCAGCGCGAAAATTGTTCGCGAACAAATCGAAGTGCTCTCAAGAAATTTCCCGATCGCTGCGATCAAGACTGGTCTGCTTTGCTCGGCGGAAATCGTTTCCACGGTGGCGAAGACGATACTGAGCCTAGACAAGATGTCCGCGCCACGGATTCCCCTGGTGATCGATCCGGTCTTTGTAGCAACGAGTGGCGATCCTCTCCTTGATCCGGCGGCTATCGAAACTTATGAGAACGAATTGTTCCCACTCGCGAGCTTAATTACGCCAAATCTGGATGAGGCGGGGCGGTTACTTGGAACGAAAATTAAAGATCGGCAATCGATGCATCATGCCGGAAAAGAGTTGGAGAAGAGATTCGAAACCGGGATCCTTCTCAAAGGCGGCCATCTGGCGGGTGAACGCGCTGTCGATCTTCTGTTTGCCAACGGGAAAGTGGTGGAGTTTTCAGCTCCGAAGGTTTTCGGCGTCGCGACTCATGGCACCGGCTGCACATATTCGGCAGCGATCGCGGCGGGTGTTGCCAAAGGGCTGGCCCTTGAAGAGGCGATCAGTGAGGCCAAGAAATTCGTGACCGAAGCGATCATGCGACATTTTCGATGGACGTCGCACCCTGGCAAAAATCTCGAAGCGCTTAGGCATTCCCTGTAGCCGCTTCGCTGTGCGAAGCGCGTCGCTGAGGTGTTTAACACGCGCGCACCGCGCCGCCCAGAGGTCGGCCGGCTACAGCGATCTTACACGCCGGAGCTCGGTTGTTGCTCCCAACGCTTTAACTGCATCGCTTCGAGTGCAGCCGCAGTTTCCGCCTGTTTCTTGCTGCGACCGCTGCCCTGGCCGAGAACGATTCCTTCCCAGACAACTTGTGAAACGAACATTTTCTCGTGCTCAGGCCCGCTTTGCGAAACTAATTCATAGACCGGACTGCGCGGCGAGATGCTTTGCAACAACTCCTGAAGCTGGCCCTTGGGATTGATGTCCACTGGTGTTTCGGCCAGTTGTTCGAGATCACTGCGAGTCTGCGTCAAAATAAACTCCTTCGCTGCCTCGAGACCGCCGTCGAGGTAAATGGCACCGATGAGCGCCTCAAACGCGTCTGCCAATGTGGACGTGCGTCCCCGGCCGCCACTGCTTTCCTCGCCGCGTCCCATCAAAATGTAGTGTCCCAAGTCCAGCGCAGCAGCATGCGCCCGCAACGCTTCGCGAGAAACCAGCCGCGAACGTAGTTTCGTTAGTTGTCCTTCAGCTTCAGCTCCAAAATGGTGAAACAGATACTCGGTGATAACCAGCTGGAGAACGGCGTCGCCCAAAAATTCCAAACGCTGATAATCAAAATGATAACGTTGCGCCTCATGACCAAGGCTCGGATGTGTGAGCGCCTCCGCGAGCAGAAGTGAGTTCCGGAATTTGTAGCCGATGCGTTCTTCGAGCGGTGTCACGGCTTTGTCATTCTGAGCGAAATCGAAGAATCTCTCAACTCAGTATAACGGCTACGGATTACCTAGCGAGAATAAGCTCCGCGGTAATCGCAAAACTAAGCGACAACCAGGTCGTCAAACACGCAGTCCGCTATCGTTTTTGATAAACCTCGAGCGAGGTGACTACATCCAATGCGCGCTGCAACACGGGATCGTGGGCTGGGGGCTTTTCCGGCGCGCGGCCGCGGCGCTGCTGCGCCGCCTCGGCTGCTTCAACTTCGGGATTTGTCCCGGCTAACAGTGCTGCCTCGTTCAAGTGCGGGCGGGCGCCCTCGTAAACAAACGGCCCCATTCCCTTTTCGCCGCTCAGTTGGAAAATCTGCCGCTTGTCTGCCGTTGACATCTCGACAGGCAAATCTGGTTTTGTCCCCTCTGGAAACAGTGGGCGACCGTCGGGGGAAACCATTTCCGCGACCGCAACGCGTAGAATTTTGCCGCTCGGTAGCGACAAATCCGAGTATTCAGCTGCGCGACCGGCGGTCACCTGCCCGATGAGCAGGGCCTTGTTGTAAAATCTCAGTGCGGCAGCGATCGCTTCAGCCGCACCAGCCGTATCGCCATCGGTGAGTACCATCACCAGACCGCGAAATGCCGGATCACGATCAGAACTTAACACACGGTCCTGATGTCCGGCCGGTTTGCGCAAGGTAAAAAGCGTTTTGCCTTTGGGACAAAACCGCTTTGCGAATTCGGCGGCCAGCGGCCAATCAGTTGTCGCCGGACTGGCGCGAAGGTCCACAACGAGCGCGTTCACGTTTTTCGCGGCGAAATTGGCGATGCTCTTGTCCAACGCCTGAAGGTTTGCTGCGTTTAATGAACCGACGCGCACGTATCCGATGTGTCCCCCGATAATCTCACTGTAAAAGACGGTGGGCGTTTCCGCCGGCGCATTCTCCTTGGCGGGCAAAAGCATTACGCCACGCGGTAGCCTCATTATGAGGCCCTCAACAGTTGCCCGATTCAACTCGGTATCGGTAATTTCATCCGGATTTGTGAAATTACCTTTTAATAGCGTGATGACTGCCTGGAGGTCAGGCGGGCTTAACGAATTGACCAGGTCTTCGGTGGTAGGGCTTCCCGAGGGCGAAGGCGATGCGAGTGCGGATGGTCTTGCCGAAGCGGCAGGCTTGCCTGGGGGCACTACAGTCGGCGGTGGAGTTTGCGCCAGCGCATTTATCGCCAGACAGAAGCTAATTAAGGACAACGACGTGAATTGAGACATCGGAAACAGATGCCGACCTATAGCGCATTTTTTAATTGCGCGAAAATCCGAATTCCGAATATCGAATTTGGAGTTCTCTCAGTTGGTTACACCCAGGGCAATATCGTGGCGGTAATGGCAGTTTTCGAAATGAATACGGGAAGTAGCCTCGTATGCGCGTGCGCGTGCGGCTTCGAGCGTTGATCCAAGCGCCGTCACCGCGAGAACGCGGCCGCCAGCAGTCTTAACTTCGCCGTTGGCGCGTTTGGTTCCGGCGTGGAAAATCTGGACATCTTCGAGCTTTCTCGCGTCATCGAGACCCGAAACTGTTTTTCCAGTTTCGTATTTGCCAGGGTAACCATCAGACGCGAGCACCACCGTGACGGCAGCACGCGTATCCCATTCAATCGCACACTTGCAAAGGTTTCGATCAATCGTCGCTTCCAACAGCGGAAGCAGATCTGATTTCATCCTGGGCAAAAGGGCCTGTGTTTCCGGGTCGCCAAAACGGCAATTGAACTCCAGTACACGCGCGCCATCGCTGGTAATTATCAAGCCTGGATAAAGAAGTCCGCGAAATGTAATTCGCTCTTGCAGGAGACCACGTAGCAGCGGGTGCATAATTTCCGTCTCGAATTGCGATTGCAGCGCGTCGTTCCAATTGTTGGCGGGGCTGAACGCGCCCATCCCGCCAGTATTCGGGCCCTGATCGCCGTCCAGCGCGCGCTTGTGATCGCGAGCAGATTCCAGCAGACGATAGCTGCTTCCGTCTACCAACGCGTGCAGCGAACATTCTGTTCCGCGCAAGAAATCCTCGATCACGATCCGTCGACCTGCGTCGCCAAAGCGGCCCTGGGTCATCATCTCATCGATGGCGGATCTCGCCATGGCAGCGTCAGAGGCAATGATCACTCCTTTTCCCAGAGCAAGGCCGTCTGCTTTGATCACAACCGGAAATTTCAGTCGCTCGCAGTAATCTAGCGCTTCGCTGCTGTCGGTAAACGTTCTCGCTTCGGCTGTGGGTATTTTCTGAGTGCGCATCAGCTCTTTCGCGAAAATTTTGGAGGCCTCAATGCGCGCTGCCGATTTCGTCGGACCAAACGCACGCAATTTTTCTGCACTAAAAAGATCCACAATCCCCGCGGCGAGGGGATCGTCTGGACCAACCACCGTTAGGTCGATACGATTTTCTCTGGCGAACCGAACCAGCGCCTTCAAATCACTGGCGGAAATGGCAACATTTTCCGCAATCTCCGCAGTGCCCGCGTTCCCCGGAGCACAAAAAATACGCTCGGCATCTGGAGATCGCCCCAATTTCCACGCAAGCGCGTGTTCACGGCCGCCGCTACCAACAACCAGAATATTCATGGCGAACTACTTTGACTGTAGAGGTAGCTGAGTCGGCTGCAAAGTTTTCGAAAATCGCAGGTAACAGATCTGTTACCATAATGAGTCTTGGTCGTTGCGATTCAGCGTCTTGCTATTCGCGATCGCTTCCATCTATTCTTTAGGCTGTGAATGGGATTCCTGGCACCCTCCAGGAGGGCGGTGCAACTTTCGCCTCTACGCACTGGAGCGTCGTCGAAGCTTGTGCCGACGACGAGACGGGGGACGCTGCCCTGGCTCGGCTCTGCCAGGATTATTGGCCGCCTCTCTATACCTTCGCCCGCCGGCGCGGCAACAGTTCAGCTGATGCGCAAGATCTCGTCCAAGGGTTCTTCGCCTACCTGTTACAGAGCAAGGCTTACGCCCAAACGGACCGCGGGAAAGGAAAGTTCCGTTCGTTCTTGCTCGCGTCGTTCAAGAACTACATGACGGACGCCTGGGATAAGTCGCGAGCGATAAAACGTGGCGGTGATCACGAGTTCGTGCTCCTAGATGACGAAGTCGAGGCAGCAGAGGCCCTTTATAGGCGCGTACCGCCTGCCATGAAATTGGATGACGAGCAGCAGTACGAACAGGCTTGGGCGGCTGCCCTGGCTGCCCGGGCACTGACCCGAACCCAGAACGAATACGAGAATTCCGCCAAAGCACGCTTGTTTCATACACTGAAACCATTTCTCACTGGCGGCGTAGGCTTGCCTGGTCACGAAGAGGTCGCGAGCCAGCTCGATATCTCGATCGATACATTTCGCAGCCACCTTTCCCGACTGCGTGCGCGCTACCGCGAATTGTTGCGCGAAGAAGTCGCCCGCACCATTGGCATCGCTGAAGATGTCGACGAGGAGCTGCGTCATCTTCGCAGGATACTTACGGCCGGGCATTACTAATAAGGGAGGCTTTCGATGCCACTGGCTGATGAGGAAGTCTTGCGCTGCGAACAATGTGGTACGCCGCTTGCGAGTCCCGGAGCTCCGGAAGCTATTTTCGGTTGCTTAAACTGCCTGTTGCTCGGCGGTTTAGATGAAACTGAAAGCACAAATCGATGCTTCCAGCATTACGAAGTTTCGGTGTCGTCGGACGGAGTCACTCCCTGCGAACTCGGGCGGGGCGCGATGGGAACAACGTATCACGCAATCGATACCAACCTGGGTTCGCCCGTCGCACTCAAGGTAATAGGCGTCCGCTACTCGACCGATCCTGGTGCGCGGAAACGTTTCCGGCGCGAAGCGCAGGCTGCCGCTCAACTGCGACATCCGAACGTCGCGACCGTTTTTCACTTTGGCGAAACTCCGGCCGACCACTGTTTTTACGCAATGGAGCTGGTCGAAGGCGAAACGCTGGAAGCGCGTGTGCGTCGCGATGGACCATTGCCGATCTCGGCTGCGTTGGACGTTGCCGAGCAGGTTGGTCGTGCCTTAGCTGCCGCCGAAAAACATGGATTGGTCCATCGCGATCTAAAACCGAGCAACATCATGGTTGTCGCGAGCGATGCAGACACTGCCGACGGATTGACCGTTAAAGTGATCGATTTCGGGCTCGCCAAGTCAATTGTTGCAGCGCGGGTCGCCTCGGATCAGTCTGCCTTAGGCGGATTCTCCGGCACACCCGGATTTGCCAGCCCTGAGCAACATACCGCGGGCGGCGTATCGTCGGACGCGCGCTCGGACATATACTCGTTAGGCGCAACGCTCTGGTATCTTCTTTCTGGCAAGCCGCCTTTTGCCGGGCGAACGCCGAGTGAACTTCGCGAAGAGCAATTTCAGCGATTGCCAGTCGAACAGCTCGCTGCAGCCAGGGTACCAGGGCAACTCGTGACGCTTATTCGCTCGATGCTGGCGTCTGACCCGGTTAAACGGCCGCAGTCAGCGAAAGAGTTGCTGGCCCAGCTGCGGCAGTGTCGTGAGGCGATAAAGGCAAGGCCCCGGCGACGCAGGCTCCTTCAACTCGCAGCGCTTGTGTTTTTAACCATTAGCGGTCTTGGCCTAACAAGTTACTTCTGGTACCGGCAGCATTTCCAGGAAGGAGGATCGTCGACGGCGTTGACCGCGCCTGAAAAAAGCATCGCGGTTCTGCCGTTTGAAAACCTGAGCAACGACAATGAGGACGCCGTTTTTGCCGACGGCGTGCAGGACGATATTTTGACCAAGCTGGCGAAGGTTCGTGATCTGAAAGTGATCAGCCGCACCAGCGTGATGCAATATCGCGGGAAACGAAGTATGCGCGAGATTGGCGCCGCGCTGGGAGTATCTCATGCGCTCCAGGGTAGTGTTCGCAAAAGTGGAACACAGCTTCACTTGAACGCGCAGTTAATTGATACGCGTACCGACAGCCATGTCTGGGCGGAACAATACGACTGCGATTTAAACGGAGTTTTTGCAGCCCAGAGTGCAATCGCATTAAAGGTTGCGGACCAGCTTCATGCCAAATTGTCCACTGCTGAGAGACTGGACATGGCCCGTCCTCCAACTGCCAATCTTACCGCCTTCGAGTTCTATACTCGCGCCAAGAATCTTGTTTTGATGACGAGCTTTACCACCAACGCGAAGGCGAATTTGTTGGAAGCAGCCGATCTATTGAACCAGGCTATCGCGCATGATTCTTCATTTTTCCAAGCGTATTGCCTGCTCTCTCATACCTATGACCTCCTTTATTTCTTTGGGTTCGATCGCACGCCTGCGCGCCTGGCGTTAGCCGAGTCAGCTATCCGGGCGGCATTTCGCCTCCGACCCGATTCGGGCGAAGCGCACCTCGCACGTGCCGAAAATTTTTACAGAGGATATCTCGATTATGATCACGCTTCGGCCGAGCTCGAACTAGCCCGCCAGAGTTTACCTAATGATCCAATGGTATTTGAGCTGAAGGGCTACATCGAGAGGCGCCGAGGGAAGCAACAAGAAGCGCTGCAGAGTCTTGAGCGCGCGGTGGATCTTGATCCACGGAATTTTTTTACGCTGCAACAGATTGCGGCAAGCTGCGACCTTCTTCAGCGCTATGCCGACGAAGCATCGATGCTGGAGCGCGCGCTGGCCATCAAGCCCGGCGATCTCGATACGAAGATCGCACGCGCATTGATGGAAGTGGATTGGAAAGCTGATACTCGACCTTTGCATAGATTGATTGATGAAATCCGTGCGAAGAATCCTGCTGATGTTGAGAATGTGGCCGATGCCTGGCTCACCTGCGCCCTCGCCGAACGGGACGCCACTGCAGCAAAAACTGCGTTAGATGCATCTGGCGAAAACCCCTTAAGTGATGACGTTATTCAGTTCAATCGTCCGTTTGTAGAAGGCGTTGTCGCTCGGATGACAAATGACACGGACAAAGCACGGCTTGCTTTCACCGCGGCCCGTGCAGCGCAGGAGAAAATGGTTCAAGCGCAACCAAATTACGGCCCCCCGCTATGCGTGCTTGGTTTGATGGACGCTGCTCTTGGACGAAAAGAAGACGCGTTGCGCGAAGGCCGACGCGCAGTCGAGCTTCTTTCGGTGGAAAAGGATGCAATCAACGGCCCGCGTATGATCGCGCACTTGGCCATGATCGCTGCTTGGGCCGGCGAGAAAGATCTCGCCTGCGAGCAGCTCGCCATGGCAATTCATCCACCAGCTCCCGTCACCTATGGCCAGCTGAAACTTTTGCCATTTTGGGACCCTCTCCGCGGTGACCCGCGTTTCGAAAAAATCGTCGCCTCGCTGGCACCAAAATCCAACTAACCAAGGATCACACTTATGGGCAAGCCGCGAGCCACCGTCTGGCTTTGTCGCCTGCCATAGGCCGTCACAGCCGCCTGATCGGCGGTCGCAGAAAATTCCGGCATTTTTTTTGCAATGCCGGACAGTTTTTTCCTTTGGAAGGGTGTGACGAGCAGCACATTCAAACCGCAGAAAGGAAATCACTTTATGTTAAGGATTGAAGAAGTTACGAAAAACAACAGAACCGGAGGGCTTATTTCATCGTGCGGCGCCCATATCGTCGCGATGGCCCTGGTCTTCATAATGGTCCTCGGCGTTTCCACGGCCTCCGCAAGGCGACCACCGACGCCCCAGAATTTTCGCGTGACGGCGAGAACCGCTTATACCGTCACTCTCGCGTGGGATCCGGCTCCCCCGAACTCCGGCGACTTCACCTACAATCTCTGGGGCGCTTACAATGTCGGCCCCACCGTCATTCTTCCCAAAAACGCGACCAGCTACACGTTTACCGCCCTTTTCCCCAGCAACTCCTACACGTTCGGCATCTTTGCCAAGAGCGGTGGACAAACCTCTGGCCAGGCCACCGTGAGCGGCATCGTTCTGCCACGCGATACCAGTCCTCCCACTACCGCTCCCATTGTTAGGATCGACGAAGTCGGATCTAACTACGCCAATCTCTCCTGGACACCGGCGCAGGATGACGGCCCGCACCTCTCCACCCAAATCTATTTAAACGGCTCCTTTTACTACGGCGTCGGCCGCGGCATCACGACCGCCACTCTCCGTTTCCTCCAGCCGGGAACCACTTACAGCCTTACCGCCCGCGCCGTCGATTTCAGCAATAACATCGGCCCATTCAGCGACCCCATCGCCCTCGTCACTCTGCCCGCCAATCCGAATGACACGACGTCACCGATCACACCCGCTAATCTGTATGCGAGCGGCACCGGAGATGGCAGCACCGAAACTCACATCAGTTGGACCCAATCCACCGACGACTTCGACGCGCAATCCAACATCCGCTACGACGTTTACGTGAACGGTGTATTGTCCGACGTCCTCTTTGGTTCCGGCGGCGAAAGCATCGTTTACGCGGAGTTCGGCAATAACACGATCGCAGTCATCGCCTCGGATACCGCCGGCAATGCGTCGGCGCCGGCCACTTTTACAATATTCTTCTAACAGCTACGCGTTCCAGAAGGGTCAGACCAAAGAAAGACATATTCATTCGTGTCGATTAGTGGTTGAGATCGGGTGCCAAGACTCTCTTTCGCGCAACGAGATGGAGTCTTCGTTTCCCTACTTGTCTTCTCTAAGAAACTCACTGCTCGTTTCCTCTGGTTTCCGTTTGCACTAAATCCGTGACATCCGCGTGGCCCGCGGTTCAAGAAAAATTCCAGCATTTTTCTGCAATGCCGAGCAGTTTTTTCCTTTGGAAGGGATGAATGCTGCACAGCCGGGTTGTGCTTTGACAGCCTTTGATGCTTTTCGACGAAAATGAAACGACCGGTTAGCCCAAATTCCAATTCATGAAAAAGAAATCCACGTCCCGATCAGCATTCTTTAATCTGCGCGTTGTAGTTGGTTTCAATGTTTTTCTGGCCGGTGTGTTTTTGGCCCTTTTTGCCACAGCGAATCCGTCTGTCGGCCGTCTTGGGGTTGGCTTGACAGCTACTCCACACGGCTCCGACCCAATCATCTCGGTGACGCCCGACAGCTTGTCGGTGACGCTCCAGCAGGGTCAGATGGAGAGTCGAATACTCACCATCGCAAACTTGGGAGGGGCGACGCTGAACTGGGACCAATTCGGCGGACCAGGTTGTGTGCTGCCGAGCCAATGGGTGAGCGCACTGCCGTTTGGCGGTTCGATTCCCCCTGGCCAATCCCAGGAGATGACCGTCACGTTCAACGCAGCTAACCTGCTATCGGGCACATACACGGCGACGCTGTGTTTGACCAGCAACGATCCCGTTAATCCGATGATTACCGTGCCGCTCACCTTGACGGTTACAGCGGCCGAGGGTTCGCGGATCCTCTTTAACCAGAGCCTCTTTTCCTCTGGGCTAACCGGGTCAGAGGCAGGCGCGCCGACGCAGCGCCTTGTCCCGCCCGGCGCCTTCGATGCCGAAGGAGCAGACGACTTTCCCATCCCAGACCCGGAGGGCTGGACGATCAGCGAGTTCAATTTCGAGCTTAGACTGGGAGACTTCGGCCTTTTTTCCACTGAGCTCCCTGTCATGGATATCCGCGTGTACCCCGACGATAACGGCCAACCAGGAGAGCAGGCTGTCTGCACCTACAACGGCATCAGCGGCGCCATGCACGGCATTACACTGCTCCGAGTACCGCTGCCGGAACCGTGCGGGCTCGGCCCGGGTGTTTACTGGGTCTCCCTGCAGCGGAGTAACGGTCCGCTACGATGGGCCGCGATCAGCCCTTTGCCACCGCCCTTCGTCAACGGTGAAAATGCTCGTTGGCGCAACCCCGGCGACGGGTTCGGGACTGGGTGCACTGACTGGTCTGACATTGGAACCTGTCTTGTGGATGGGAAACCGATCGCCGGTGAAGGTTCTGAACAATACCTATTCCAAGTATGCGGCGCCGCGACGGGTCACGGTGAAGCGGTGGGCTGTGGCAACGAGAACGCCGAGATCAATCTGGCCGTCACGCTGGCCGTGGACAACGGCGACCCCGATCAGTGCGGTCCGGCAACGACGCTGGACGTGGACACAGGCACTATGGTTAACGTTTGCTACAAGATTACCAACACCGGCAATGCAACGCTTGATTTTCACTGGTTGCGCGACAACCTGAGGCCGATCGGTTGCAACGACGCGTGCGTATCCACCACAGGCCTGGGACGGTTAGGGTTTGAGCCGTTGCAACCTGGGGGGACACTCCAGTTTAACAGGCTGATGACAGCAACCAGCTCGCAAACGATCACTGCAGACTGGGAAGCAACAGATGTGCTGCCATGGCATTTCCCACAGGTTGAAGGCTTCCAGTTCACCGATATTTCCGGCTCGGGCACTCCGCTCGACTTGGATGACGATGGTTCGGCTAACATGACGATGCCTTTCCGGTTCAACCTCTTCGGAACGACCTCCGATCAGCTCTGCATTAACAACAATGGTTTCATGTTATTCGATTGGTCCAAACCCTGCGGCGGTTTCCATCAGGATCTAGGGATTCCAACTGACCAGGTACGCTCCACTGGAGTGATCGCGCCGTTCTGGGACGACCTCTTCACTGGTGGCAACGTTTATTACGAGGTAGTCGGCACGGCGCCTAACCGCCGGTTCATCGTTCAATGGAATCAAAAGAATCATTACAACAACGGAGTAAGTGATCCTGGCGGGGTTACCTTCGAAGCTATTCTCGATGAAACAACAGGCACCCTCTCATTCCAGTATCTGAACACCTTATTCGGCAATCCCCAGCACCCGGAATGGGATCGTGGCGGCAGCGCCACCGTAGGCTTTCAGCAATTCTTTACCGATGGTTTCGGCGGCCCGTGGCGTAGCCCCTTTCTATTTCATCAGCCTGCGGTCGATCCTGAGTCTGGGCTAACATGGTCTTCAACGGGTTTCTTTCACGCCGCGTCGATTGCGACGGCGACGCTCAACGTCAATGTACCAGTCATTGCGGTTAGCCCTGAGGCACTAGAAGCAACCGTTGAACAAGGAGGTAATACTTCGGCTCCGTTGACGATAACCAACACAGGTGCCCTCGATCTGCAGTGGAAGGCGGGAGAGTCTCCGTTGGGCATCAGGTCGCACTTCCCTGCAGCTTCGGGTCGCATGACCACAAATGAGAATGCAGATAAGCTTCTAGATAAGAGCAAGGACCTGTCGAGCGTGGTGGCCCAGCAGAAGTTGCGCGCCAGTCATGCCACCCGTGCGGAGCTCCCGTCTTCTGGTTTTGCCACACAGGCTTTTGCTGTCCGGGTCGACTTTTTAGGTATTCCGGCCGGCTTTCGCTACAACCGCTTTAACAACCTTGCGAGCCCGGGCGATACCGAGCAGGTCGGTGACCTGCACGGATTAAACGGATTTGCCGGAGCGTTCGTCGGGACTGACTTCAGCCGGGAATTTCTGATCGACGACGTTAACGCCTCCTTTTTCACCATCGACACAGCAAGCGGTGAGCAGTCGTTCAGTTCTGGTAGCGTGCACGGTTCACCGGAGATCCTTCCCAATGGGGTCTTCCGCAGCATGACTTGGGATGCAACCACAAACACGCTGTATGCGGTCGGCACGGACACCTTCGGTATTTTCCCTGAGACACGCTTCTTCCTGGCCCGCATCGATATGGGGCACGAGGTGGTGGCAACGACGATTGGCGAGCTTCCCGGTATTGCACAAGGGGTGGAGATGTTCGGAATGGCTGTCGATCCAATTGGTCGCATGTTCGGCGTCGATGTGCTGGGTGACCGACTCTTCGCGATTGACAAGGATACTGCTGAGGCAACACCGATTGGATCACTTGGCTTCAATGCAGCCGGCATTGTCGGGCTGGACTTCGACGATGTCACGGGCACGCTGTACCTCTCAGCCTTGGACGATGCTGCCTCGATCGGCAATCTCTATACGCTGAATACGTTGAGTGGTGAGGCTAGCGTCGTGGGTCAAATGGGCGAGGCGGACCAGCACTATGCCTTGGGGATCGCTTCTGGCGCGCCTTGTGTGCCGCCCACCGAGGTACCATGGCTCTCGCTCGATCCTGCTTCGGGCAGCATACCACCGGGCAACAGCGACGAGGTAACCGCGCACATGGATGCCAGCGAGCTGGCGGCTGGAACGTATCACGCTGATGTATGCGTGGGCAGCAACGATCCCGTGCACCCATTGGTCGCCGTGCCAGTTACTCTAACTGTAACCGGAGGGAGTCCTACACCTACCCCTACAGCGACATCAACGCCAACACCCACTGTGACCCCAACAGTCGCACCAAGTGCGACGCCGACTGCCACACCAAGAGTTACCCCGAGGCCTCGCCCGACTCCGCGACCTCGGCCAACGCCGCGGCGTTAAAAGAGACCTACGACCATCCCCCGTAATAGCGTTGTTACTTTTCGGCGGCAGCCAGCTGCGCTGGCTGACACGAGAATCCTAGCAGCAGATACTCACTAACAAAAAGCACGGAGGGAAACATGTTCCAATTCTCAAAATCTGAAACCAGCGTAAGAGGCTCCGCAGTAGCCATTCTCAGGAGTGGCTGGATGGCAAGTCGAAATCCATTGGAGATATTCTAATGAAAAACACTGTATCGCCTTTCTGCCTGTTGTTATCGGTCATTTCGTCACTGAGCGCGCAACATGCACCATGGGAAAAAACCGCAGGACCCCCGGGATCAACAGTCACCGCCATTTTTAAGGCGAATAATATTGTTTATGCAGGGACAGAAACACAGGGAGTATACAAATCGACCGACAACGGTTTGAACTGGGTGGCGGCAAATGCCGGCATCGAGCGGACCTCAATTAGCGACATGATTCTCTCAGGACCTAATTTGTTAGCTGCCGGGAAAGGCGGATGCCCCAGTTTCCTAAATGTCTTCAAATCCACAGATAATGGAGAGACTTGGAGCAGCACCACCGGGCTAGGTGGAAGGATAGTCCGTTCCTTTGCAATCAAGGGTTTCTTTGTTTACGCAGCTGTCGCGTCTTTCCCAGGCAGCAGCGGCGTTGCTCGATCCACCGACAACGGAAATACCTGGCAAGACGTAACGTCGCCAATCGGGAATGGAGGCAAATCCATTGTCAGTGACGACGCGATCATTGTCGCGGAAGACAATTTCGTCTGGCGATCGACGGATGACGGAGCCAGCTGGGATGTCGTGGAGCAGTTTGCCCTGACCGGCATCAGCTCTTTTGCCAAGGCCGGCACAAAGTTGTTTGGTGCAGGCACGACCGGATTTCATACCTCCACGGATAATGGCGGGAGTTGGACCTTTAGCCCATTTTCGAATGGAGCGTATTCTTTTTCCGCAAATGGCAATACGATTTATCTGGGTTCCGCCAGTAAGGTTTTCAAATCCACTGATTTTGGGACGAGTTGGATAGACGTGAGTGTCGGCCTTGGCAAAGGAGGCATCCAGGCGTTGCTGTATGACGGCAGCACCATTTTCGCCGGAACCCCCGCGGATACATTAGGAATTTACAGAAGCACAAATGGCGGACAGGGCTGGGAGCCAGCTGCCGTAGGACTGGCGCTCGGCAAGACCATCCGCAGTCTAATATCTTTTGGAGAGTCCCTATTCGCAGGGACAGACGGTGACGGAATTTACCGTTCAGACGATCATGGAGATAACTGGGTCAAAACCGATGCGAATAACAACTTGCTTGCTCAACAGCTGGTTCTTACCTTCTGCAAAAAGGATAAGGCACTCTTTGCTGGAGCCGTTAACGGCATCTACAAGTCGACCGACGGCGGCGCGACATTTCAAAGTGTCCTGAACGGCTTTCCGCCCAACATAGGTGTGATCGCTTCCTCTCTCGCTGTGAGCGGCGGTAACATTCTTGCAGCAGTAACGGTGTTGCTGTCTCAGACCGAAACGCTGGATACCATATTTTATTCGTCTGACAACGGAAGCACCTGGCACCAGGCCAACTTACCTGTAAATGCTACGTTCGTCAGTGCTGTCGCGTCGGATGGAAGCCTCCTCGCTTATGCTGGAGTTTTTGGACAAAGCTTTACTGAAACAGGCTTGTACAAGTCCACGGATGCTGGCATTACGTGGGTGTTCAGACCTGCCCTCATGGTGGATATTGAGCGTCTCGCAGCAAACGGAAGTAATGTGCTTGCAGGTGGGCTATTTGACGCTTTTTATTCAGCGGATTTCGGCGAAGGCTGGAACTTTAGTGCTCCCCCGGGAGGCTGCCCGGGTGGTTGCGGCATCGCCACTTATACGTTTAGAGGCAGCTCAGTATTCGCAGGCGATACAGCAGGAATGTTCTTATCCACCGACAGCGGCGCAACGTGGATCCCCGTCAATGAAGGATTTCCGGAATGCCCCACACCTGTCGTTGAAGCATCGTGCGCCGATAATAATTATCTGTTCGCTGGTACCGCAGGGGAGGGCGTTTGGCGAAAACTTCTTGAACCAACTCCATCTCCCACGCCGACTCCGAGCCCAACTCCAACTGCAACCGTAAGCCCAACTCCGACGCCCACGCCTACTGCAACGGCAACCGCGACCGGAACACCAAGGCCGAGCCCGACACCTAGAGGCACTCCCTTGCCGCGGCCACGCCCAACGCCAGCGCCGCGTCCTACCCCTCGGCGTTCAGACGTAAACTTCCTTATAGAGGAACATAACAATGGTAGGGATGTCGCAATTGGGGCATCCCTACCACACCGTCATTCCGATCGCGATTCGGCTGGTAAGATCGGCAACTCCAATTTCTCGGTGTGCCGAATGACCGTCAGCTTAGAGTTCACGCCAATTTGTTCGCCGACCAAAACCCTGTGCAGATGGTGCACGCTCCCAATAGGCTGATCGTTGAACGCAACAATCAGGTCCCCTTCGCGTAATCCGGCGCTCGCGGCGGGACTATTTTTCTCGACCGAAACAACGAGGACCCCCGTCTCAAGGCGCAAACCATAAAATCGGATGACCCTCCGGTGAATCGGCACGTTCTGCCCGGCTACCCCGATATAACTGCGCCGGATGCGCCCGTCGCGGATGAGCCATCCAGCAACCAATCTTGCCGTGTTGCTGGCGATCGCGAAACAGATGCCTTGCGCCGGTCGGATCATCGCCGTGTTTACGCCCACGACTTCGCCCGCTGAATTAACCAGCGGTCCACCGGAGTTGCCTGGATTCAACGCAGCATCGGTTTGAATGATATTGTCAATCAAACGACCCGATTGCGCGTGCATCGAGCGACCGAGTGCGCTGATCACGCCAGCAGTGACGCTCGCCTGAAAGCCGAGAGGATTTCCGATCGCGATCACCAGTTGGCCGACGCGCAAATTTTCGGAGTCAGCCAGACGCACATGGGCAAGTTGCGGCGCGTCGATTCGAATCACCGCGAGATCGGTGTCCGGATCGTCGCCCGCCAGTTGCGCCGGATATTCGCGTCCATCGGGCAAATTCACAGTAATAGAATTCGCCGAGTGCACGACGTGACTATTAGTCAGGATGAATCCGTCCGGCGTGATAATGAAACCCGAACCGTTCCCGCCTAGCTCGCGCGTTCCACGCGGGAGGCTCATGCGTTGTTTTACATCGATGTTCACAACGGCGGGGGCGACACGCGCGACTGCGCTGACTACGGTGCGCGAATACGCATCGAGCAAGACGGAATCGTCCTGATCTGCGGCCGCCTCGACTTCCTTACTCGTCGGCGATGGAGAATCAGACTCCGTCGCGTTGAAGAGAAAATCCATCGGGACAGCGTTTTCCTTCTTAAGAGATGCAATTGTCATAGTCTAAATTTCGGACGGCCAAACCAGCAGTCAACTACATATGATTTCAGACCATACACTCTTTCTCGAATGTTACTCTCCCCTTGCTCGTCAGCGGGAATTGTTTTACACAGGAGCGTGCGAAAAGCGTCGTCGGCCCCTTCCGTTTTGGATGCGCAGTGCCCTTCCCGGCTCGTGCTCGACCGAATTGCCGACAAATGGACGGCTCTCATCATCCAGATTCTGGCGCACGGAACGATGCGTTATGCTGCGTTACAGCGTGAAATCGGGGACATTTCGCAAAAAATGCTGACCCAGACGCTGCGCAGTCTCGAGCGCGACGGCCTGGTGCAACGCACGGTTCATCCGGTTGTGCCTCCGAAAGTGGAGTACTCTCTCACGAGACTGGGCCGAACGTTGATTGAACCGTTGCATGGGCTTTGTCGCTGGTCGGAAAAACATCTCGCTGAGCTTCAGGCGAATCGCGCGCGGGCAAAGCAGGCCGTAGTGGAGTAATGGAGTATTGGGGCGCCGTGGTAGTGAAATTCGATCAGTCTATTGCTCCACTACTCCATCTCTCTGACAGCTGATCATGCACCAAGCTGAGATCATTGTCCTTTTGTTCGCTTTGGTAGCGGTTCTCGCTGTGCTCGCGTGCAAAGTTGCGCTGCCGTATCCGATCGTACTCGTCATTGGCGGACTTGCCCTGAGTTTCGTGCCGCGATTGCCGGAGGTGAAACTCAATCCCGACACCGTCTTCTACTTCATTCTCCCGGCACTTGTTTATCCGGCGGCGTTGTTCACATCGTGGCGTGATTTTCGGCGCAATCTGCGGACGATACTCCTGCTTGCTATCGGCCTGGTGCTGACGACGATGGTTGCGGTTGCCTGGATTGCACACGCGGTTGTGCCGGGACTTCCCTGGGCGGCTGCTTTTGCACTTGGAGCGATTGTCTCGCCGCCGGACGCGATTGCAGCCACAGCAATCATTCGCCGGCTTGGCGTGCCGCATCGTATTCAGGCAATTCTCGAGGGCGAGAGCTTGGTGAATGATGCCACTGCGCTGGTCGCCCTACAGTTCGCGATTGGGGCGCTCGTTACCGGTACTTTCTCGCCCGGTTATGCGGCCGCCCGCTTTATCTGGGCAGCGGTCGCTGGCATCGGATTCGGGTTGCTTGTCGGCGTGGTAATGCGCTGGGTACAAAGCCATCTCGACGATCCCCCAATCCAGATCACAATTTCTTTGGTCACTCCATTCGTCGCTTATCTACCAGCCGAACGTCTGCATGCCTCGGGCGTCCTGGCTACGGTGGCCGCCGGGATCTTTCTTGGCTGGCACTCGCCGCTGATGATCAGCGCACGAACCCGGCTTCAGGTTTATGCATTTTGGGAAACGGTCATGTTCCTTCTCAATGGTTTCGTTTTTATTGTTATCGGGCTGCAACTTCCAGGGATCCTGCACACCCTGAATCGCGAGTCGCTTACCGGCGCGGTCGTCAGTGCGATCATTATCTGCGCCGCCGTCATTTTAGTCCGTTTTGCGTGGGTGATACCGGCGGCTTATCTGCCCCGTCTGCTCAGCAGCAAACTTCGGATGCGCGATCCGATTCCCTCGTGGCAAAATATTGTCATCGTCAGTTGGGCAGGCATGCGGGGCGTTGTCTCGCTGGCGGCGGCGTTCGCGTTGCCGCTGGCGTTAAGTGATGGCAGCTCATTTCCAGGCCGCGATTACATCTTGTTCTTCGCCTTCTCAGTGATCTTCACCACTCTTATACTTCAGGGTTTGACGTTACCGCTTTTGATTCGGAAACTTGGAATCACACATGACAGGGCGGCAGATGAAGAGGAACGCCGGGCCCGCCTGGAAGCAAACAACGCCGCAATTGAATTGATCGAGGAGCTGCGTGCCAACGGGAAGTTTTCGCCCGACACAGTGGCTCGATTACGCGCGGAATACGACGAACGCGTGGAGCAACTACAACTTTGCGCCGAGAACCCCGACGATTGCCGCGGCGAAATCGCCACGCCGCAATATCAGCGTTTGCAACGCAAAGCGCTCCGCGTTGAAAGGCAGACCATCATCCGTTTGCGAAACGAACGCGTGATTAACGACGACGCGTTGCGACGTATTCAGCGTGACCTCGATCTGGCCGAAACGCGCCTGACAGAAAGTTAAAACTGGTAAGTTTTCATAAGGCAAACGCAAATGGTCACAATCGCGGCTGGCAGTTAAACTCTAGACTTAACACTTAAGACTTCCCGCACTAAAAACCGTATCGTGCCGGCCAATCCCTGGCTGGCCCGCCTAGTCGCGCTGCGCAGGTCTTCAGTTCCTTTTTGAAGAACTGAGCCAGATGCGATCGCACCTTGTTTGTGAGCGGAAGCTTTTCCATCCTGGTCCAACTGTTGTAATCCGCGTTGAGTCGACCGCTCGGCTTGTCTGGATCAGCGCCCAGGAAACGAAGGATCGAGCGCCGCAATTCAGCGGGATTTCTTTGCAGGTCATCAAAGAAATAAACGCGAAACTGCTCTGGATCGACGTAGCGTTTCCATCGCGCGACGACGGCACTCGGATACGAACGCAAGAGCATCCCTCGGCGGAGCAAATTCCGATTGACTTCATCGATGTTGGTCACGTCAAAAGGCTCAATTTGGCGATAGTGCACTTCCATGGACAAATGGGACCACACCCGCTCAACCGGATCGCGGGCCAAAAAGATGACCTTTAAGTTTCGGAAATATCCGACGACTTGCTGAACGACTTTATTATTCAGCGTCGAATAGTTTGGCGAAATATCACCGGAAACGAGCGATACCTTGGGTTCAAATAGTCGTCCATAATTCTCGAGGTCGATACCCGCTTCAGCGCTAAGGCTCTTGAGCCGATCCAGAAATCGACGATCGCGCTCGTCTCTGCAGCGCGGATGAGCTGCGCGTTGGACCCTGCTCAGTTGATCAAAGTAATGCAGTTCCTTTACAGGAGGCATCCAGAAATCGGGATGGGAATCGAGTTGCTGATAAAGCCAGGTGGTTCCGGCTTTATGGGCTCCGATACACAGAAAATCGGGCCCTGCACCGCGAGTAGGAGACCTTTTTCCTTCCTTAAGCGATCCAATCACACCAGAATAGGAGGTCGAAGTCGTCCATCAGTTGCAGGACAAAGATCAGTAACGAAAAACCGTATCGTGCGGGCCAGTGTTTCGCCGGCCCGCCCAGTTCTGCGGCGCAGGCTTTCAATTCCTGTTCAAAAAACTGAGCTACCCGGGACCGAACTTTATCGGTCAATCGAAGTTTTTCTATCCCGGCTTGGGCGTTATAATCCGCGTTGAGTCGACCGCTCAGCTTGTCTGGATCAGCACCCAGAAAACTGAGAATAGAGCGCCGAAATCCAGCAGGGTTCGTTTTCAAGTCGTCGAAGAAATAGACGCGAAACAAGTCGGGGCGAACGTGGCGCCGCCAGCGCCCGACCATCTTGCTTGGATAGGAACGCAACAAGACTCCTGGGCTGAGCAAATTGCATATCACTTCATCGGGGTTGGTTGCGTCAAAGGCAGCGATGTTTTGGACCCGCACGTCCATCGATAGTTGCGACCAGGCTCTCTCGACCGGATCGCGAGCTAGAAAAATGACTTTCAGATTTGGGAAATACCTAACGACCTTCTCAATGAGTTCGTCACTCAGTGTGGAGTACGCGGGCGTAATGTCACCCGAGAGAAGCCCTGCCTTCGGTGCGAACAGCTGAGAGTAATTCCCAAGATCGATGTAAGACAGCGCACTGAGTTCCACTAGTCTCGCCAGAAACCACTGATCGCGTTCATCCTTGTAACGGGGGGGCCTTGTTCGTTTAACTCTGCTCAGCGTGTCGAAGTAATGCAGCTCCTTTATCGGCGGCATCCAGAAGTCCGGATGAAAGTCGAGTTGGTGATAAAGCCACGAGGTTCCGCCTTTCTGAGCCCCCACGCATAAGAAATCGGGGCAGGCATCGCCCGTTGAATAGTGATTATCTTCACCGTTCCGATCGTCACTTACGCGAGGTTTAAATGGCCAGGCCCAACGCATGGCCGCATTATTTTCCATCTCGCAGTCAAAAAGCAAGATCGGAGCATGGGGTAGGCTCCGGCTCGTTTGCTACAAAACGCGAATTGACTTGCTTGCACTGGTCGCCGGTGAATCGGAAAATTGCCACCAATGAATCACGTCGCTCGTTGCCGCATTTTCCTTCTCTCACCCGCTTACGCCGGCGGTGAACGAGCGCGGATGATTCTGAGCGACCGGGCGGAATTCGAACTCGCGCAAAAATTGCGCAGCAAACGGGGCGCGCCAATCTCGAAGGTGTTCACCTTTCTTAGCGGGCTCTACTTCCGCGGCAAGATCGAATACGCGACTGCGTTCGCGCGGCCCGCGACGGGAATCCCCGGGGTATTTGTGATCACGCCCACTCGTGGGCTTGTTGACGCCAGTACGCGGATCCGTCTCGATGACCTGCGGGAATTCGCAACGGTCGATATTCACGGTGACGATCGGCGTTATCGAGCGCCGATTGAGCGAGACGCGCGTGTTCTCGCAAAAAAACTGCCATCTCGGAGCGAGATAATCCTTCTCGGAAGCATTGCCACAGGAAAATACGTGAACGTTTTGCTTGCGAGTTTTGGCGACCGGCTCCGATTTCCCGTTGACTTCGTCGGTCGCGGCGACATGAGCCGTGGCGGATTGATGTTACGCTGTGCAGCAGATCGGCAGGAGCTTCCATACATCGCAGTGGCAGGCGCGATCGTTAATGGAAAACGCCCGCCCAAGCTCCCTCCGCGGAGATACCAGTCCTCGTTTCGATAGAGGCTTTTCTCGTTTATTTTATTTTGCGTCGGAGGCCGGTGTTGCCTTATGCTAAATTTACCGGTGTTTCGGCAGCAAAGATTTTCTGGATGATATGGACGTTAGCGGCACGATCGGCGCGATTCTGAGTCAGAAAAGCAAAGGTATCTTTTCCATTCGGTCCGACGCGATGGTTTTTGAAGCGATTGAAATGATGAGCGAAAAAAATGTCGGCGCATTATTGGTGATGGATGGAGAGCGATTGAATGGGATCATTTCCGAGCGCGATTATACCCGCAAAGTTTTTCTCCGTGGCAAACGTTCCCGGGAAACGAAAGTTTCCGAGATCATGTCAACCGATGTGACGGTTACGCATCTGCGTGAACCCGTGGAAAAATGTCTGCGCCTGATGACTGACAAACATATTCGCCATCTGCCCGTGGTCGAAGGTGATCAAGTAGTTGGCGTGATTTCAATCGGGGACCTCGTCAAACACGTCATTTCCTGTCAGCAGGCTGCAATCGCACACTTGGAAAACTACATCCACGGCGGATACGCCGCGGGGTAGTTTCTGTAGGGCGTCTGTGTCAGACGCCGATCCGGTTTTGGCGTTTCACAGAAACGCCCTACAATTTCCAAACGGTTTTCCCGTCGACAATTGTTCGCACCGCGCGGCCTTTTAGTTTCCAGCCATCGAACGGCGAATTGCGTGAGACCGATTGAAATTGATCGACGTTAACAGTCCATTTCAAGGCCGGATCGATTAGCGTGACATCGGCGCGGGAACCGGGCGACAGAGTGCCCGCATCCAGCTTTAACAAGCGCGCCGGCTCGACGGTGTACATCTCGATCAAACGCGTGATGTCGATCTTTGCGTGTTTATGCACGAGCAGGTTGATAAAAAGAGCGAGCTCAGTTTCCAATCCAATGATCCCGAATGGCGCGACGTCGAACTCAACTTCTTTTTCAAAACCCGCGTGCGGCGCGTGATCGGAACACAAGATCGACAAGGTCCCGTCGGCGATGCCCTCCAGCAGCGCATCAACGTCTGTTTGCGAGCGCAGGGGTGGATTCATTTTATAGTTCGTGTCGAAATTTTGGATCGCTTCGTCGGTTAAAACGACGTGGTGCGGACAGACCTCGCCGCTTATTTTTACGCCGCGCTGCCGCGCTTCACGAAGCAATCGCACGCTTCCTGCCGTCGTGAGGTGCTGGCAATGAATCGGATGATCGCAAAGTTCCGCGAGCAAAATGTTGCGCATAACCATCGCTTCTTCGCCTGCAGCGGGCCAGCCGGGTAAGCCAAGTAGCGTGCTCCAGTAGCCCTCGTGTGCAACTCCGGTACCGACCAGATTGTAGTCCTGACAATGATCGAGCACAGGCAGGTCCACCATGCGAGCATACTCAACTGCGCGTCGCATCACTTCGTGATTTTGAATGCAATGACCATCATCCGTGATTGCCACAACGCCCGTCTTCGCGAGGGACCCGATGGGTGCGAGCTCTTCGCCTGCGAGACCTTTTGAAATTGCGCCGGCCGGCAAAACATTGACGCACGCCACTTCCGCCGCGCGATCTTTGATCCATGCAATCGTGCTGGGATTGTCTGCGGTCGGTGAAGTATTCGGCATGCAAACAATAGTGGTGAATCCGCCGGCTGCTGCCGCGCGTGCGCCCGACTCAATCGTTTCCTTATGACTGAATCCGGGCTCGCGCAGATGCACATGCATGTCGATCAAACCGGGCGCAACGATCAAACCTTTCGCGTCAATCTCTTCGATTTCGGATTTCCCATCGCGGCGGGTAAACGCCTCGCGAATTTCGGATTTCGAGCCGATGACTTTCCCATTCGAGATGTAAAGATCGGCAATTTCATCCCGCTTATTTGTGGGATCGATAATCCGACCGTTTCGAATGATTGTGGTGCTCACGTCGCGACCCCTCCGCAGAGATAGAGAACAGCCATGCGCACGGCGAGACCGTTGGTGACCTGAGCGAGAATGACGCTGTGCAATCCGTCGGCGACCTCGCTGTCGATCTCGACTCCGCGGTTGATGGGGCCGGGATGCATGATCAGACAATTGGGCTTCAAAAGCTTTGCGCGCTCTTTGGTCAAACCGAACAAGCGAATGTATTCGCCGATGCCCGGAAAATATTCTCTACGCTGGCGTTCGTGCTGGATGCGCAGCAGGTTCACCACATCGGCTTTTGGCAGCACATCCTCGATTTGGTGCGAAACCTCGACGCCAAGTTTCTCAAACTCGCGCGGCACAAGCGTGCTTGGCCCGACAAGTGTCACGTGCGCACCAAGCTTGAGCAGGCCGAAAATATTTGAGCGAGCAACGCGACTGAACAGAATGTCGCCGACGATCGCCACCCGCAGTCCTGCGATTTTTCCTCTGCGCTCGCGGATGGTGTAAAGATCGAGGAGCGCCTGCGTCGGATGCTCATGTGCGCCGTCGCCGGCATTAATCACGCTGGCTTTAAGCTGATTTGCCAGGAACTGCGGTGCTCCGGCGGAGCTGTGACGCAAAACAAGAATGTCGGCGTGCAACGCTTCCAGATTGAGCGCAGTGTCTTTGAGCGTCTCGCCTTTAGTTAGGCTCGACGTAGTTGCGGAGATATTGATCACGTCCGCGCTCAATCGAAGCGCGGCCAGCTCGAAAGATGTCCGCGTCCGCGTGCTTGGTTCGACGAAGAAGTTCACCAGTGTTTTTCCACGTAGAGCGGGCACCTTCTTGATCTCGCGGGTACCGACTTGTTTAAATGCGTCGGCGGTTTCGAGAACGAAATTGATTTCGTCTGCCGATAATTCGCGCAGGCCTAGCAAATCTTTTCGTGTCCAGCGTGTGGTCATGGTGGAGCGAATGCGTTCATTGCTTTTGCAAACGTACCTCGTCAGGTTGGCCATCGGTTTGTTCAAGGCGTACGCGCACTTTTTCGTTACCCGAGGTCGGCAAATTCTTCCCGACGTAATCCGGGCGAATAGGCAGCTCGCGATGACCGCGGTCGATTAGTACTGCGAGCTGAATCCGAGCAGGCCGTCCAAATGAGTTGATGGCGTCCATGGCAGCGCGCACAGTGCGGCCGGTGTAAAAAACGTCATCGACAACGATGACGGTGCGTTCCTCCAGGGGTAGCGGAAGTTTCGATTCGCGCACGATTGGCAATTCAGAGCGCGTTCCCACGTCATCGCGATGCATCGCCACGTCGATGACGCCGGTCTCAACGTTGATCTTCCGGATCTGGTGAATGAAAGCAGCGATGCGCTGGGCGATTTCCACTCCGCGCGACGGAATTCCCGCCAGCACGACGTGAGTCAGTTGCGGGTTTCGCTCAATAATTTCGTGCGCAATTCGTTGAAGCGCTCGACGAATTGCCTCCGCGTCCATCGTTGGGACCGCGGCATCAGATGTCCTTTGTTTTGCTTGTTTCATGCGTTTCCTTTGCGACCTCGCGGGATCGCATTAAAGGAACAAAAAAATTAGGAGGCGGACTTTTCGGTGCGCGCCTCCTTTCTTCGTCGCTCCCGCCAGTTGGAGCGATGTTTCACGATCCAATCCAGCAAGGCCTTTTCAAAGCCGATGTCTTTTCCGGCTTTCTCGCTTTCGATCCACTTATGCCTCAGGATCTCGGCACGCTCCGCCAGAAACTCCTTGTACAGCACCGAATTCTTAACGAATTGAGAGTGAGCCTCCTCTGAAGATGGCATCTCTGGGTTCTCTTTCATGGAATTGGGCACGAGTCAACAAAATCGAAGCAGTTAAATTCGACGCGCCAACAGCCCTATTTATTTAACTCCCGGTTCCAATCACGGTTGCGGACGCCCTCACTACGGCAGTGTCTTACGAAGATTTCCGGCAATTTTTTTGAACTCGGCTGCCACGGGGGACTCTCGATTTTCTCCCACAATTGGAATCCCTCGATCCCCCGATTCGCGCGTGGGGATATCGATCGGAATTTGTCCAAGCAATGGGACGCTGAGTCGTTTCGCCTCGCGTTCGCCGCCGCCACTGCCAAAAATATGATAGCGTTTGCCGTCGGACGGAGAGGTGAAATAACTCATGTTCTCGATGATCCCGAGCACAGGCACATTGACCTTCTCGAACATGGTAGCGGCTTTGCGAGCATCGATGAGCGCAACTTCCTGAGGCGTGGTTACGACGATCGCGCCCGAAAGCGCGACGGTCTGGACAATCGTGAGCTGAATGTCACCAGTGCCAGGAGGGAGATCCAGCACCAGATAATCCAGTTCGCCCCATTCCACCTGCCGCAGAAATTGCTGGGTATAACGCGTGACCATTGGCCCGCGCAAAATCGCCGGCGAAGTGTCGTCGAGCAGAAATCCCATCGACATGAGCCGCAATCCGTATTGCTCGATCGGGACGATTTTGTTTTCTTCCGTCGCCATTGGCCTCTCGCGCGTCCCAAACATCAATGAAATGCTCGGGCCGTAGATATCGCAATCGCATAAGCCTACACGTGCGCCGGTTTGCTCCAGTGCAACCGCGAGGTTTGCCGCGACAGTCGATTTGCCGACGCCGCCTTTGCCGCTTGCCACTGCAATGACGTGCCTGATTCCCGGGATTCGCGTCGCGCCCATACCGGTAC
>Ga0193735_1000088_pt1 | contig 29359 bp, 25 predicted proteins | sample U1m2metaG_FD_145080 | JGI IMG/M metagenome (GOLD analysis project Ga0193735, IMG submission 145080) | Soil microbial communities from a riparian zone of the East river system, Colorado, United States - U1m2 | ecosystem: Environmental > Terrestrial > Soil > Riparian zone | place: USA: East River... | reverse complement strand
GTTTGTACATCGGTGTGAGCAGCACGCCGGGTCCCTTCATGTTCAGCCGTACATTGAAATCGAGCTTGTCATCGAGAAAATGGAGATCGCCATGACCCAGCATGCTAAAGAGCGTGCCGTCCGCCTTGAAATCGTCCGTATGGATAATCCCCTCATCAATCTTGAAGTTCGCTGTCGCTCTGTGCGCGATGCTGTATCCGCTGCCGGGAACAATCCGGTTCAGAATTCCTGAGAGCGGCCCGAAAATCGGGATGGCGAAAACATCGCCGTTGGTTACTTCCACTTTTCCATGGCCCCGCATGGTGCGGGAATCGCTGCCGAGGCCGGTGAAATCGCACGTGCTGTTTAATAGGCCGAGCGCTGTCTTATAGTTAAAGTACAAATTAGTCAGCAGCGGAAAATTGATTTCGCTCACCGAAATATTTGCCCGGTAATGCGGATCATTTCTCGCCAGTGAGATGTCGGCGTTCCCACGCAAGGCGCCTGAGAGAAGCGCGCCACGAAGATCGATGATTTGCAACCTGTCGCTGGTGAAGAGCAGTCGCGCAGAGATGCGATCGAAGGGCAAGGTCTTTCCAAGAAAGACGTAATCCATCCCGTTCGCGCCCTCTACCTTGATCTCCAGGCGCGTGTTCTTGCCGCCGTGAAATTGATATAAACCGTTCGCTGTGACAGAGGGCGGCCGCCGAAATTTATATGGCGCTACGGTGTTCCAAATTTTTGGATCAATCCAAAAAATTACCTCGGCAGGATTCAGTGAGCTTTTAATATTGGAGATGCGTACCTCGTGTTTTTTAAAATCGTAGGTAAAACTGCCCGTGCCGGAACCCTCGTTACGCGTTACATGCAAATCCTCACAAGTAAGCGCGCCGTCGGCAAAATGGATTTTAGTATCAGCGCTGTTCATCCATGTGCCGCGGAACCGACTTCGCCCCAAAATGAGGCTTCCATCACCTTTCCAAGTTCCCGGATTGTGATCCTGACCCCGGATCGCGAGGCGAATGGCAGGCGAACGTTGCCATTCCCACTGCCGTAGAAATTCGTTCAGCTCCAGGGGAGCGATCCCACGCACCGCCTCCGGGACTATTGTGCTTTCGATGTTTAAACGAAAATCCGCCGGCGCATCGAAAAGGTCAGCCCGAACCTGGCCGGTTTGATGTCGCAGGCGCAGGTCCCTGACCAGTGTGCGCTCGCCGTCCCACGAAAAATCAGCTGCGAGATCGGAAAACGGAACTTTCTTGTAAGTGAACCGGCCAAAGGCAAGGTGTCCGATGATATTGGGCTTGAAGCGATCAGCCCCAAATTTTACCGAGCCCGAAACCTCGACCACCGGCGGCGCTTGAAATTCGATGCTCGCAACCGGCTCGCCCAGTCCGAATGTGTCAAGAAACGATTTCAAATCCAGACTACTGCGCGCTTGCAAACTCGCGCTGCTGCCTTGCACATTCCAATTCGCGCGCCCCGCAAAACTGCCCATACCATCGCTCCATTCGCAATGTGCAATATTCAGTTGCTGGTTGTTCCATTCTGCTGCCGCGGAGAGGTCTCTCATTTCGTAGCTGCCGCGTTGCAGTCGATCGCCGCGGAGGGTCGCCTCGACGCGCGCCTTCTCGATCTCGGCGACGTCGCCGCTGAATTTTATCTGTAACGACGGAAGCGTGCCAGGGAACCTGAACTTTTGCAGTTCGTTCACCAAGCGCTGTGCAATCAATAATCGCCTTTGCCATTCTTCAGCTGAAAGCGCAGGCGACGGTTGATAATTCTCGCGCTTGATTAGTTGCCCAGTCGCTGAAATCCGAATCCCGCAAAAAATCCCCTCTGCCTGACTGACGTAAATTTGTTCCGGCGGAAAATAAACATGGGCGCGCAAGTTGGTGAGCACGGCTCTGTCGCCTTTTTCGTCCGCAGTCTTGAATGGAAGAATGATCTGCGCATCGCGCACATCGAGTGCGTTGAGAAAGGGTTCATGATGGATCAGCGCAGCGTAATTGATATCGAGCGAGACTTCGCTGATCAGGGCCAGCGTATTCTCGCGATTCTTGTAATCAAAAATCCGTACATTTTTTGCGACAAGACCACGAAACGGGTCCAGCGTCAGACGCCCGATGCTGGCTTCGACTCCGTGCTTGCGTAATTCCTCCACTACGCGGTAGCGCCATTGACGGCCAAATCCTCTTTTGGCGAGGTAATAGCCGCCGCCGCCAATCCCAAGAATTATGGCAAGAATCACCAGGCGCACCAGGCTGACGGCGATTCGACGCCCCCAGGTTGATTTCCGGCGTCGTTGGCGCGGCCGAACCTGAGGTGGTTCGAGGACGGGCGGCATGGCGTTCGTTGAAGCGTTAAAGCGTTGCAGCGTTGAAGCGGTAGACCATTGTAACCCTTTAACAATTCAACGCTTCAACGTGATATCAATCTCCGATCTTCCGGCAATTAACGCTTCCCTGAATTTAACAAGCACGATTTTCATCTCAATGGGCTGGTACTTCATTCGGCATGGCGCGTGGCGCCGGCACATGGCGTGCATGATCCCCGCCGTGGTTTCCTCGGCTTGTTTCCTGACGGGTTACATCATTTATCACGCAAATGTCGGCGAAAAATCTTCGGGATACACGGGATGGATCGCCGCAATTTACTTTCCGATACTGGCATCGCACGTTCTGCTTGCTTTTGTGACGCTGCCTCTGGTGATTATGACGCTGGTTCAGGTTTTTCGGCGCCGATGGGATCGCCACACGCGAATCGCGCGTTGGACGGTCCCAATCTGGCTTTACGTCTCAGTCACAGGCGTGCTCGTGTACTTGATGCTTTACAAGTGGTTTCCGCCAGGGGCGTGACGTCAAATCTTGCACTTGACCATTAGTTGATGTTTGATCACACGGTGTTAATGCCGCGACTGCGACAAGATTTATGGTGACGATTGCCACGTTCAATGATTCGGCGAAGGCGAGGCAACTAAAACGACGCTTCCAAGATGCGGGGTTACGCGCTGATGTTCACAATGAGGCGCCTTTGCAGCAGGTTGGTTTCATGTCGCGCCCGCTGGCGAACGCGAAAGTAATGGTCGAGGACGCCGATTTCGAAAAGGCTCAAAATCTCATGGTCGAATGGGAGGCGACTGATCCCGATATCTCCGCGGCCCTTGTTCGTTGCCCGCAATGCAGCTCTTCGAACATCGAATATCCACAGATGACTCGAAAATTTATGACTCCTGCGCTCGTTGGTGTGCTTTGCACGCTCAAAATCATTCCCAAGGAGTTTTATTGCCAGGATTGCCATTTTACCTGGAGCAACCAGGAAGAGCCGACGATCGGGCGGCTCTGGCATCGCTTCTTTCCAGGGAGCGAATCTGGGACCGAGGCCTCGTAGGCAAGGCCGATTTCAGTGGCGGCGATTGATTCCTCGCACACGATTCTTCTTGTAATGGATCCCCGGTTGCCTTGGTGTTTTCTGGTTCGGCATCACTCTGGGATTTCGCCCGGCGTCTCGATCTCGATCACGTTTTGCCAGCCATGAAGTGGCTCTTCGTGTTGTTGCTGGCATTGATCATCTTCGGCGGCGCCGCCTGGTTCGGTTACAACACCTTTGTAAAAGAAGAGATCGCGGTAAAAAAAGAGCAGCGTGGAGAAGTCACACCAGCACCTGTGCCGGACATCAGTCTTCCCGAGTTTCAGGCGGCAGCGCAACTGCGACAGGACGGAAAATTGACCGAAGCTCGCGATGCGCTCGTTGCATTGATTCAAAAATATCCCACTGGAAAACACCTCGAAGAAGCTAAGGATTTACTCGGGGAAACGAACGTCGCTATTCTGCTATCGCGTCATCCATCTCCGGAAAAGATGGAGTACGTTGTGAAATCGGGAGACGTGCTGGCCAAGATTGCGCGCAAGCTTAAGACGACTCCCGAGCTGATCATGCGCATGAACAACATGAGCGGCACCATGCTGCGCATTGGCGACCATCTGCTCATCTCGCATCCCGATTTCTCGATGGTTATTCAACGGAAGGCGAATTCGGTTGTGGTTTTGAATCACGGCGCATTTTTCAAGCAATATCACGTTCGCGAGGCAAAGTTACCAAGTAAACAGCCGGCTAAAATCTCCGCTAAAGTAGCCGAAACCATGGCTTGGAAGGACGGAAAACGCGTGGGCGTCGGCAGCAAGGAGTACCTCAGCAGCACCCGCTGGATCCGGTTGGCCGGCGCGGGAAGTTACACCTTGTATTCGGTACCGGATTCTGCGCATCCAAATCTCGATCAACCGCCGCCGCCAGCGGGTCTTGGTCTGGCGGCTTCGGACCTTGAGGAACTGAGCAGCCTCGTAAACAACCGCACCACTGTCACGATTACCGACTGAATTCAGAGTTAAAAAGTTACAATGTTAAAAAGGACACGATTGGACATGACCGCGAGTTTCTGGACTTTGTAACTCTTTTAAACGTGTAACTTTTTAACTTCCATGGATTGGCAACCGCTCGATTTTGAAAAACCGATCTTTGAACTGGAACGGCGCCTCGAGGATTTAAAGAATCACTCCGACGCGCACGATGTCGATCTTGATTCGGCCGTTAAGGCCGTTGAGGAGAAACTTCGTGAAACGCGGCGGGAAATTTATTGCAATCTCACTGCCTGGCAGCGCGTGCAAATCGCGCGGCATACGCAGCGGCCGTTCGCGATGGACTATATCGAACGGTGCTTTACAAACTGGATTGAGCTGCATGGAGATCGCCGCTTTGCCGACGATCGAGCCATGCCTTGCGGTCTGGCCACACTTGGCACACAGCGCTGCGTCGTCATCACTCACCAAAAAGGCCGCAACACAAAAGAAAATGTGATGCGCAATTTCGGCTGCGCGCATCCTGAAGGTTATCGCAAAGCACTTCGATTAATGCGACTGGCCGAAAAATTTCGCGTGCCGGTCATCTCATTGATTGATACGCCAGGCGCTTTTCCCGGGATCGGATCGGAGGAGCGTCACATTTCGGAGGCCATTGCCGTAAATCTTCTCGAAATGATGAGGCTTCGCGTGCCGATCATAGCGGCAGTCATTGGCGAGGGCGGCTCGGGCGGCGCGCTTGGCATCGGGGTGGCAGACCATGTGCTGATCCTGGAAAACGCTTATTATTCCGTAATCAGCCCTGAAGCGTGTTCCGCGATTTTGTGGAGAGACCGTAAGCATGCCGCTGAAGCGGCCGAGGCGCTTAAATTGACCGCACAGGATTTATTGAAGCTGGAAGTGGTGGACCAAATCATTTCCGAACCGGACGGCGGCGCGCATCGGGACTATGATTCTGTTGCTACAAACCTTGGCTCAGCGCTGCGCCGAGTCCTGCAGGAGATTTCCAAGGTCCCAAGCGACGAACTGTTGGAAAAACGCTATCAAAAGTTTCGCCGACTGGGTATTTTCTCCGAAGGCAAAACCGCCACCGCCTCGGCTCGCTCTTGAAGTGATGTTTGGGACTCGGGGCAAACTCGCGGGGGTTGCGTGGCTCAGTGCGGTCGCAATCAGCGCCACATCTGCAAGGGCTGTCGAGCCGGACTTTTGTTTCGACCGCGACACCTTCGCGTTCGCAAATCAAACCGTGTTCGAATATCACGAAGGACACGCTTCTCTGCGGAAAAAGTCGGCGGTGAAACGAGACGCATACAATCGCCACTGTTTCGTGTTATGCCGCACAGCGATGCAATTTAAGAAGTTCGCGCGCTTTGACCCCAAAGGCGCTCCCTTGGACGATGCGTCATTGGCTGCTCGCGTTCGCGCTGTAACACACCAAGCAGCTTGGGCAGAGCCATTACCCGAAAATCAACGAATTGTGTTTCCAGGATATAAGAACCTGCGGGAAATGAGCGAGGCACGTCGCGAACTTTTGCAACGAAACATCGGCCATGGCTGGCCCAGCTACTTCCGAATCAGCAATGCGCGAATGATGTTTCAGCCGGGTGCCGGGTATCAGGCGAAGACTCACACTCGTTTGAATGCAGCCTTGGCGCGCGGGGAGGTGTTTATCGGATTCCTTACGACTTATCCCCGTCTCAGCATCAATCACTCCGTTTTAATTTATAAACAACAGTCTTTTTCTCCGAATCCGGGAGTCGAGCGCTATTTCGTTTACGATCCTAATCACTCAGAATCGCCGCGCGAGCTGACCTGGTCGCCGCGCACCCGCAGTTTTTCGTACCAAAAAGATTGGGATTTCGTTGGGGGCTCCATTCGCGTTTACCAAGTTTACGGCAAGTGGTTACAGTAAAGGCGATTCTTTAGAGGATAACCAATGCCAGAGCCTCCATCACCGCCCAAGCCGACTCCACCAACTCCCAAGCCGCCTCCTGAGCCATTGCCGCCAAATCCGCCGCCGGTTCCGCCGATGGAGAGGTGAGAATTCTATTTTGCTGGTGGAAACAAAAACCGCAGCGCAGGCTCGACCCGTGCAGCCCAAGCCGCTTCGCTGTGATTGCCGCCTTGGGCCTCCATGTATTGAAGGTCCTTCTGAAGCTTCCAGCCTTTTTCGAGCAGACGATTGAGTAACTCGCGCGCTTGTTCCCAACCGGGTTCGGTTGAACCGGTGTCGAGCCAGATTTTCAACGGCGGCTTCTGCTCGATCGAATCGACGAGTCGATAAATTGCGAAATCGTCCCACCAGATCGATGGCGACATCACGATGAGCCGGCTGAAGAGTTGCGGATATAAAACTCCAATCGCAAGCGTGACAAGACCGCCGAGGGATGAACCACCTAATCCGGTGAATTCCACATCCGGGTTGGTGCGATATTTTCGGTCGATGTAAGGTTTGAGTTCGTCCATCAGAAAGCGCGCATACTTTCGGGCCAGGCCTTTGCTGCGTGTCTTGCGTTTCGCCTTGGTATCGATTACTCCCCGCGTCGGAGAGTATTCGTGAATACGTTGTTCGCCCGTGTTCGCAACTGCCACGACGATGAGCGGCTCGATGAGGTTCTCTTTGATCAAGCGTTCGGCGGTTTCGTCTACGCCCCATTCCACGCCCGAAAACGAAGTTGCTGCATCGAAAACATTTTGGCCGTCGTGCAAATAAAGCACGGGATAACGCCGTCGGGAGAGACGGCGGTAGCCGCGTGGCAAATAAACCAGGATGTCACGCCGGTTTCCGAGAATCTTCGACGGAAACGCGCGGTGCCGTTTGATGTTTCCAGTAAGTGTATGCTTGGGCATCGAAAAACCAGACGGTTCGCCGAAGATGCCGATCTTGTCCAACAACCTGTCATCTCGAGCGGAGTCGAGAGATTCCGTGGCATTACCGTCTGTTGCTTCGCGGGATTCCTCGACTACGCTTCGCTCCGCTCGGAATGACAGCAAGAACATGAACGAACGTTACATCAAATGGTACACGCCGTGGTTGAGCCGCGAATTTGAAATGCTTGTGTTCGGAAGTGGCGGTGGACTGCCACTGGTCCTGTTCCCGACCTCATTCGGCAGCTATTATCAAAACAAGGATTTTGGCCTGGTCGGCGCCCTGAGCGGCTACGTCGATGCTGGCAGGGTGACGGTTTATTGCCCGGACGCGGTCGATCTGGAGAGCTTTTACAATAAATCGATTCATCCAGCCAACCGGATGAACACACATAACGCGTATGAAAACGTAATCGTGCGGGACGTCTTCGATCTCGCGCGCCGCGAATCTAACTGTCATGGTGTGGCAGTCACCGGAGCCAGTCTTGGTGCCTATCACGCGACGAATATTGCTTTTCGTCATCCGGACGCCGTCAGTCATCTCATCAGCTTGAGCGGCTCGTTCGACATCAGCTCATTTTTCGACGGCTATCACGATGATAATATTTATTTCAACAGTCCCTACGAATACCTGCCGAACACGCCTAACCCATGGAAATACAACCACATGGGCATCATCCTCGGCACTGGCGAATGGGACAATACACGCCATGAATCCTATCGCCTGTCGGAAATTTTGAATTCAAAGGGCGTCAAGCATTGGCTCGACGATGGGAAATGGCGCGGCCACGATTGGAACTACTGGCGCGACATGCTGCCGTATTATCTGTCGAAGTTGTGATTGCTACGGCGTTTTCCTTTATTGCGTCGAACCATTTCATGTGTCATTCCGAGCGGAGTTTCGCAGGGCGAAACGGAGTCGAGGAATCTCGGATTATAAAAGTCAGAGATTTCTCGACTTCGCCTGTGGCTTCGCTCGAAATGACAGGAACACAATGAAACTGGTGATTGCTGCTACCGGCGCCAGCGGCGCGATCTATCTGCAAAGGTTGCTCGCGCAGATTGATTGTGCGGCAAATGAGGTGCATGTGGTCATGAGCGCGCATGCCGGTCAGGTTGCGAAGCAGGAGCTCGGTGATTTCAAAGTCCCACCAAATATTTCGCACCATTCTGAAAATGACATGAACGTGCCATTTGTCAGTGGCTCGGCGCGTTTTGACGCGATGGTGATTGTCCCTTGTTCGATGGCTACGCTGGGACGAATCGCTTCCGGTTCGAGTGATAGCGCACTGTTGCGAGCGGCCGATGTTTTTCTGAAGGAACGCCGGAAACTGATTGTCGTCCCGCGGGAGACGCCGTGGAATTTAATTCACGCACGGAATGTGGTGACGTTGCTCGAGGCCGGGGCGATTGTGCTGCCGGCGATTCCTTCGTTCTACAGCCGTCCCGGTTCCGTAACCGAAGTCGTTGACACAGTGGTTTGGCGTATTCTCGACCAAATTGGGCTGCCCAGCGCTCACACGTATCGATGGGGAGAGGAGAGTGTCTCGGCGAAACGCAAGAAAAATTGAAGATCGAAGGCTGGCTCGCGCGATGGTTGATCGCGTTCGGATTTTGGTTGCTGCAGATTTGGGCGCGCACGCTGCGTTATGAAGTCGATGACCGAGCGGGCGTTGTCGGCAAACCGGTGACGGAAAATTATATCGGCGCGCTCTGGCACAATCGCTTGCTTGTCTTTCCGTTAGTTTTGCGTCGGTTTTTGCCAAATCGCCATGGTGCAGCCCTCATCAGCGCCAGCCGTGATGGCGATTTGCTCGCCGATGCAATCCATCGCTTTGGCTACGAAGTGGTTCGCGGTTCGAGTTCTCGACTGGGAGCCAGCGCAATTCTTCAGCTGACCGAAGTGCTGGCATCGGGCCGTGATGTAGTGATCACTCCGGATGGTCCACGTGGCCCGGTTTACGAACTTGGTCCGGGGATTATTTTCCTCGCCCAGAAATCAGGTGCCGCGGTGTTGCCGATGAATCTGGAATTCTCGCATTGCTGGCGGCTGGGAAGCTGGGACCGGTTCATCGTGCCGCGACCATTTTCCAAAGTACGTGTGCTGGTTAGCCAGTTGCATCGTGTTGGGGCGACTGACACCCCGGAGCAATTTGAAGCCGAACGCCTGAGTTTACAGAACGCCATGATGTCGCTGGTTGAAATGCGTTGAAAATGATGAAATCGGCGCAGCGGCGCCGCACTGCAAGACGCATGCGTGAAATATAGCTTTGCGATCGGCCACGTTTTGGAGTGCTGGTCGCCACGGCGACCTCTGCCGCTTTGGAGACGTTGGGAAAGATGCATTCGATTTCTAGACCCAGACCATGCTTGCATAGCGCGCACTCGCAGGCAGGGTTGCCTGCCTTTCTATGCCCAACCTCATCGATGGACGCGCGATCGCGGAGAAAGTTTATATCGATCTTCGTCGCGAGATCGCGGAACTAAAAGCAAAAGGCGTCACGCCGGGCCTTGCAGTGGTTCTCGTAGGAGACGACCCCGCATCGCGCGCTTATGTGCGCTCGAAAGACAAGATGTGTCGGGAGCTTGGACTGCACTCATTGAAATTGGAATTACCAGCATCGACCACTCAGACCGAACTTCTCAACCGCGTCGAAGAATTGAACGCTGACCCCAGCATTCATGGAATCCTTGTTCAGTCACCACCACCTGCGCATATCGACGAAGCGGCAATCGTGCACGCGCTCGATCCACGTAAAGATGTGGACGGATTCCATCCGGAAAATGTCGCAAAACTTGTGCTCGACGATCCCAGCGGCTTTGTCCCGTGCACGCCGTTGGGTGCCCAGCGATTGTTAATTGAAAGCAAGATCAACATTAACGGGGCGCACGTCGTGGTTCTTGGCCGCAGCATGATTGTGGGCAAGCCGCTGGCTCTGCTTCTGATGCAGAAAAAAGCAAACGCCAATGCCACAGTCACGGTGGTGCATTCACGGAGTCGCGATCTCGCGGAGATTACTCGCTCGGCCGACATTATTGTCGCGGCAATTGGTCGCGCCGGATTTGTCAAAGCGGATCACGTGCGCGAGGGCGCCGTAGTCATTGATGTTGGGATTAATCGCGTGGATGATGCGGCGACCGAGCGTGGCTATCGCCTGGTCGGCGACGTCGCGTTTGACGAAGTATCAAAAAAAGCGGGCGCGATCACGCCGGTGCCGGGCGGCGTTGGGCCGATGACCATTGCAATGCTGATGTCGAACACGGTAAAGGCGGCGAGACAATCGCTATCGCAATTGGAATGACCAATGACGAAGGAAGGACGTAATGGAAAGAGCCCCGTTTTGAGTTTGACGATTGGTTCGTCATTCGGGCTTCGTCATTGATTCGTCATTGGTCATTCGGATTGCGTCATTTTCGAGAGCAACGATTTTTCGCGTGAGCAGGCGCAAGATCGCTGGCTGGATTCGGGCTGCCCGTACAAATCCGGACGCAATGCGCGGTGATAGAACCGCAGCTCGCGCCAGTCGATTGATCCAGAGTCTTCCTCGATACATTTCGGCGGAGGCGCGAGCGAAATCGCGGAGTGCTACTTGTCGATCTTCGCCTCTAATGATCTTCGCAACCGCCCCTGCTGCGAGTTCTCCTGAGCGGAGTGCGTAATAAATTCCTTCGCCGGTAAACGGCTCCACGACGCGGGCAGCATCGCCGATAAAAAGAAGATTTTCATATGCGCAAGGAACGGGCGCACGGGTGAGCGGTGTGATGGTGCGCCAGGGTTGATTGACGGGGATTTCGAATTGTCGTTGCGCCCATTGCCGCAGTCTGGAAATCGTGGGTGGCCTGCCCACGAGGCAAAGATTGAGCTCGGTTTCGTTTACTGGAGCCTGACCCGAGTACCCTTCTCGAAGAAACTGCAGCACGATACGCGAGTCGAAATTTCGCGGACGCGGGATGTGCGCTTGTAATGCAACGCGTTCGCGTGCTGGGCGGGGCAGCAAATTGCGCAGCCGCGCAACGGTGGAATTTCGCCCATCTGCGCCGATCAACACCTGCGCAAAGAAAGTTTCTCCGCTTGTCGTCGCAATTTTCCACCGGGGTTGAACCGCGTTGTAGCCACGCACCCGTGGGGCGTCGAGATCCGGACGGGCCATGGGCCTGTGGCTACGGGTTTTCCCGGCACCGCTCTTGCTCAATGCGGTGACAGTTATTTCCTCGCGAACTCGCGCGCCAAGTTCGCGTGCCCGTTTCAGCAAGAGATCATCGAAGAGACTACGTTTTACCGAAATCTCGCAATCGTCTCCAGTTGGAAGATGAACAATGACTTTGTGACCGTCGATGGCGATGAACTCGACTGAGGTGAGTTTGGAATGCGCCAAATCCAAAACCCGTGGCGCGAGCGCGAGGCGGTCCAATACAGGCCAGCACGATGGATTTAAACAATCGCCACACACTTTTTCTCGCGGAAATCTTTCCCGCTCGAGGACAAGCGTGTGCAAACCAGCCAGAGCGCAAAATGCCGCACAACTCGATCCGGCCGGGCCGCCGCCGATAATCGCGACATCAAAAATTTCCATCGGGCGTAATTTCACAGAAGGCAACGAAGACAACGAAGGCTTTTTCCTCCATGCAGGCTCTTTGTTTTCTTTATTGCCTTCTGTTTATAATCTCTCCGCAGTCCGGCTTTGGCGGCACTGGCGCGCGATTCAATACCAGAGCAAATTGACTTAGATGAGCTGGTCTCTCCCCATCTTCCGCATCGCCGGCATTCAATTGCGAATTCACATTACCTTTTTACTGCTGATTGCCTGGCTGGCCTTCGGCTATTACGCGCAAGGTGGTTCCGCGGTGGCTTTGAGTCGGGTGATATTTGTTCTGCTTCTTTTCCTTTGCGTGGTGTTGCATGAATTCGGGCACGCATTCGCTGCGAAAGCGTTCGGGATCAACACTCCGGACATCACGTTGCTGCCGATCGGCGGTGTGGCGCGACTGGAACGTATGCCGGAGGAACCGGTGCAGGAATTAATCATCGCAGTGGCCGGGCCCTTGGTGAATGTGGTGATCGCCCTCGGTTTGTTCGTCGCAGGCGGATCCCAGGCGTTACTGAATCCCTCGAGTGTCGAAGGCGGCGGTCTCATTGCGCAATTGCTGACTATTAACATCATGCTGGTGCTTTTTAATTTGTTGCCGGCATTTCCAATGGATGGTGGGCGCGTGTTACGCGCGCGGCTCGCCACACGGCTGAGTTATGCGCGCGCTACACAGGTGGCCGCGAACGTCGGCCAGGGGTTTGCGTTCGTCTTTGGTTTCATCGGGTTGCTTTGGAATCCGTTTCTCCTCTTCATCGCGCTTTTCGTTTATATCGGTGCGTCTCAGGAAGCAGCCCTGGCGCAGATGAAAGATGTCTCGCGCAGGTTTCCGGTCTCGAGCGCGATGGTGCGGGAATTTCGCACGCTCTCGGAAGACGCCAGCTTGCAGGAAGCGGTCGACGCATTGCTTGCGACTTCGCAGCACGATTTTCCAGTCGTTGGTGACACCGGCAACGTTGCCGGTTTGTTGACGCGTCAGGATCTGATCGGCGCGTTGCGCAAGAATGATCCTGCGCTTCGCGTGGGCGACGTGATGCGACGGGACATCCCTACGGTGACTACTGGAACCCGTTTCGAAGACGCGTTCCGTATCATGCAGGAGTTCAATTGCCCGGCGGTGCCAGTGCTCGACCGGATGAAGCGCCTGGTCGGTTTACTCACTCCGGAAAACGTGACCGAACTGATGATGGTGCAATCGGCGATGCCGCCGCGGCGGGTATTGCGAGCCGAAACGAATTAATAACCACAGGCGCTGTAGCCGCGGCTCTGAGGGCTGTCCTTTTAGCGTAAAACGCGGGGCTGCCAACGTGGACCGGCCACAGGCCGGTGGCCATAGCCTTTACGAAACGCCTAAGAGCTGATGCGCATCGGCATCAGGACGTAGAGAAATGGAGTCTGAATTTTCAATACACCCGGGCTCATCTCGTCGATGAGATCGAGAAAGACTTCGTCCTCCGTCAGAGCGCGCAGGGGTGCCATAAGAAATTCCGGATTAAACGCGATGGAAAAATCGCGGCCTTTGTAGGCAACGGCGAGCGATTCCTTGGCTTCGCCGACTTCCGGAGTGGTAGCGGTAATGTCGATGTTGTTTTTGCTGAAATTCAGTTTGACCGAATGCGATTTGTCGCTGGCGAGCAGCGAGACACGCCGCAGCGAATTCAGAAACGTTTCGCGCTCGAGTTTTATTCGCTCTTTTGCCTCGGACGGAATGACCTGGCGATAGTTTGGATAATTGCCTTCGATCAATTTCGAGACGAGCAGGGTCTTGGTGAGATCAAAAGCGATCTGCCCGCTGCCCATGCTGACCTTGATTTCGCCATCATCGCCAAGCAGGCGTTGCAATTCTGTCACCGCCTTCGTTGGAACAATAAACTCCGCCTCGTGGCTGCGCGGAAATTCCAATTCGATTTCGACCATGGCAAGCCGCCGGCCGTCTGTCGCGACCAGCGTCAGCTTGTTCTCCTTGAAACTGAACAGGACGCCATTGAGCACGTAGCGAGTCTCGTCTGTTGATATCGCATAGGAAGTTTTGCGCAGACCGTCGCGCAAATCCTTTTGCCGAATCGTCACAACCTTCGCGTCCTCGAATTTCGGCAGCGGCGGAAATTCTTCCTCGGGCAGCCCGAGAATTTTGAAAAAGCTTTGGCCGCTCCGAATGGAGGCGGCGTTTTTTCCGTTAACATCTATCTGAATCTCACTCGAAGGCAGTTCACGGACGATGTTGAAGAGGCGACGAGCAGGAAGCGTGGTCGCTCCTTCTTTTTCTACGTCCGCTTCACAACTGCCGCGCACACCGACATCAAGATCTGTTGTGGTGAGATGAATTTCCTCACCGTGCGCCTGCAAAAGAACGTTGGAGAGGATAGGAAGAGTAGTGCGGGTGCTGACGACGTTTTGGACCTGCTGCAGACCTTCGAGCAGTTTTTCTTTCGCTACACTAAATTTCATTATGACGGTCTAAGATGTAAAGCTTTGGGTTTTATTCGGCAACCGCAAATCTCTCCAATGTCGGGGCAAGTCCACCACGGCGGATTCGTGTCGTCGTGGCGACCGAATGTTGTAGCTGCGGTGGCCGGAATCGCAAGCTGGAAACGCACCACTCAACGTTGAAGGGAACTATCAATGAAGGATATCGTCTGGCGAATGTTGTCTTGTTCGACCATTCGTTTTTTTACCAGTTTGCAGGCGTGCAGCACTGTGCCGTGGTCGCGTCCCCCGAATGCATCGCCAATTTCATTCAGGGACGCCTTAGTAAGCTCGCGCGCGAGATACATCGCCACCTGCCGCGGAAAGGCGATGCTGGCCGGACGCCGCTTGCTTGTCATATCGGCGATGCGCACATCGAAATGCTCGGCCACGCGCCGCTGAATCTGTTCAATTGTGATGGAATGGCGTCCTTCCTCCTGCAAAATATCCTTTAGCAAATGCTCTACGACCTCCTGGGTCAGTTCCTTACCGCTGAGTGACGCAAACGAGGCCACACGCATAAGAGCGCCTTCCAAGCGGCGCACGTTGGTCCGAATGCGGCTGGCAAGAAATTGAAAAACTTCGTCGCGCAATACGATCTGCATGCCGCGCGCTTTTTTCCGCAAGATCGCCATGCGGGTCTCGATGTCCGGCGGTTGAAGCTCGGCGGTGAGCCCCCACTCAAAGCGCGAAACCAGGCGGTGCTCCAGATTTGCAATCTCGGAAGCCGGGCGATCGCTGGAGAGCACAATCTGCTTATGTCCGTCGAAAAGCGTGTTGAATGTGTGAAAGAATTCTTCCTGGGAACGCTCTTTACCCCCGAGAAATTGGATGTCGTCAATCAGGAGAAGGTCGACCTGGCGATAACGCTTCCGGAATTTGACCAGATTACTGTGCTGGATCGCGTCGATGAACTCGTTGATGAACAGTTCACTGGAGACATAAATCACCTTTACGTTTTTCTTCTTGGCCCAAACGTACTGGCCGATGGCCTGCATCAGGTGGGTCTTGCCAAGACCGACACCGCCATAAATGAACAGCGGGTTGTACGTGCGTGCGGGCGCCTGCGCCACGGCCATAGCGGCGGCATGCGCAATTTCATTGTTCGGACCAACCACGAAGGATTCGAACGTGTTCCGTGGATTGAGTCCGGGCACGGTCGTGCCTGGTTTGGTGTCGGCCGGCGGTTCAGCTAAAGTTTTTTCCAGCGGTGCGGCATCCTCGGCAGGCATTTGCACGCCGGTTCCCGACGGAGAGCAGAACTTTACCGGGCGCGGGCTGCCGAGAATCGTCACGATCGCAGTCTGCAGTGCCGGCATATAATTACTTTCTATCCAAAACTGATAGATGTTGTTTGGAACGCGAAGCGTGAGCGATTTCTCTTTGGCCTCAACCAGTTCGACCGCCGAGAACCAGCGCTTAAAGCTATCGGAGCTAATCTGTGGTTTGAGTGCGGCTGATAATCGTTGCCACAGCTGCGTACACTTCTTGTCCATAGCCGACTTGTTAACAGTGTTACACAATCGCCACACTCGTTGATACTGCGCAAAGTCCTCCGCGAAAAGGGGAGCGACCTTGAGCCGATCTCCAGCGTAATCCGGTGGAGAAATGCGGGAAAAAAACGTCAAACGGGCGTAAATACAAGGGAAAACAGGCTGTGCCGCGCTTCAACGATCCCTTGCATGCGTCCAGGCAGACTTGCGCGTTCCATCGTTGTTCCGGGAAGCTTTTCGTCTCGTTCATTCTCGTTGCTAAAAGTTTCTCAGAAATGTTCACAACTTATTCACATGCGCTCTTGTTTCTGCCTCGCCAGCAGGCTTGAGACTAGAAATCGCTTTCAAAATCGACAAGAAAAAAAATGAAAAAAAAGAATTTTATTTTTCACCACGAACAAAAATCTTCTTGACTAGAAAAGAGAAACGCGTGTGGCCGGGGGAGAACAAAAAAGAATTCCACCGCGGATTTGTTCGTCACAGAAGCAGTCGTTGTAGCGAAGCGATCAATCGATTGACATCGCCGGTGAGCCGCTACTCCCGATTTGACCGAATTGACCCGCGCACGCAACTTTCCCGCCTCCAGAGTGCCACTGGAATGTCGATCAAAATGCGGGCGACGCACACGAAGATAAAGAACCAAGCGAACTGCGTTTTCAATTGTAACGGGAGTGCAACGCGCCGACTTCTTTTGACCAGCGTCATTGGGCTTCTTCTTTCTGCGGCGCAGGCGTATTCCGTTGATGAGCTGCTGCCACCGTTCGGCTTTCGTTGGAATGACTCGATGGCACATGTGGAAGCGGTGCTGCACGGCGCGAAAGCAAAAATCATCTCGCGGGACAAAAAGGAGAACCGGGACGTCTGGACAGTGGAAGGGCTACTTCATCCGGGGTTAAAGCGCACGCTGTTTACTTTTAAGCAGAGAGCGCTTGTTGCGGTGGAGTTGCAATACGAATACCCGGATTGGTCGATCGAACGCTACAACCAGCGCATGGGAGAAATTCGCAAATACTTCGACGAGAAGTACGGGACGGGAAAACTCGTGTCACGTTCCCGCGACACTGACACCGACGTCATCCAGACGCTGGTTGGCTATCAATGGATGGTCGGCGGGACGATGCTGGAGCTTTTTTATTTCTCTGCGCAACACGGCGCCCTGCTTTACCGCACGATTACGGTTGACTATAAGGCGATGTAGACGGCCGCGGTGCCATGAAGCGCGCATTTCGGCATCGCTGCTGTTAGATTTTTTCTAGTCTTCGAAGACCGGACAAGTTATCACATCCTCCTAACGAATGAGCCGAGGAGTTGTTCATGCCAGCATCTGATGCCGGAGGATCCGCTAATCCCACCATCGCCGAAATTCTGACGAAGCTTGGGACTGATCCCAAGACCGGTCTGAATCCCGGTCAACTGCAGGAACGTCTGAGTAAGTACGGGCCAAATGCACTGCCGGAAGAAAAGAAAAGCGCGCTTTCGGCCTTCCTCGTTTATTTCTGGGGACCCATACCATGGATGATCGAGGCGGCGGCCCTGATGGCACTGGTTGTCGGAGATTTCGGGGATTTTACAATCATTACCTCGCTTCTACTGTTCAACGCCTTGTTAGGGTTCTGGGAGGAAAACGAAGCTTCCAACGCGCTCGACGCTTTGAAGAATTCTCTGGCTTTAAAGGCGCGCGTGCTTCGCGGTGGAAAATGGGAGCAAGTCGATGCACGGACGCTCGTGCCCGGAGACATCGTTCGCTTATATCTCGGCGACGTCGTGCCCGCCGACTGTAAGCTCATCCAAGGCGACTACATCGGTATCGACCAATCCGCGCTCACGGGGGAATCGCTACCGGTCACGAAGAAATCCGGCGAGGACGCCTACGCGGGTTCCGTCGTCAAACAGGGAGAAATGGTCGCAGTGATTACTGCGACTGGAGTGAACACGTTTTTTGGGCGCACCGCAAAACTAGTGGCGGGCGCTGGAAGTGTTTCTCACTTCCAGAGAGCCGTAATGAAGATCGGTAACTTCCTGATTATTCTGGCGTTGGTTTTGGTTGTGATCCTGGTAGCCAGCCGGCTTTTCGACATGCGCGGGCATTACGATCGGGTTGTTTTGTTAAGGCTCGCCGAAATCGTTCTTATCCTTTTGGTAGCCTCAGTGCCCGTGGCCATGCCTGCCGTACTCTCGGTAACTATGGCTCTGGGCGCTCGAATGCTTGCCAGGAGTAAAGCAATCGTTTCTCGACTGGAGTCGATCGAGGAATTGGCGGGCGTTGATGTGCTTTGTTCCGATAAGACTGGCACGCTAACCCAGAACAAACTAACCCTCGGCGAACCAGAGCCCTGGGCTAGGATCGACGCGGCAACGTTGATTCTCATGGCATCGCTAGCCTCGCGCGCGGCAGATAACGATCCGATTGATCTCGCAGTAATGGCTGGGCTGAAGGACCCTGCCATACTTAAGAGCTATCAACAGGAAAAGTATGTTCCCTTCGATCCCGTAGACAAACGGACCGAGGCAACGATCAAGGATACTTCCGGTAAGCTTTTTCGAGTTACCAAGGGGGCGCCGCAAGTGATCCTCGCGTTGGCAAAGCTCTCTGGTAGCGACCTCGTGAAAGCCAGCCAGACTGTAGACAGTTTAGCCAGCCGCGGCTATCGCACCATTGGCGTTGCTGTCGCCCAAGGCGATGGCCCGTGGGTATTCCTGGGAATTCTACCGTTACTGGATCCGCCTCGACCGGATTCCAAGAGCACCATAGCAAGGGCTGGCGCCTACGGAGTCAAGGTAAAGATGGTTACTGGCGACAACGTGGCTATCGCACGCCAAATTGCATTGGCGCTGGACATGGGCACAAATATCCAGCCGGCAACGGAACTCTTTCCTGGTGATGTTACAAAAGGCCAAATCCCGTTGGATGCTGCGGAGAAAATCGATCAGGCCGATGGTTTCGCTCAGGTTTTCCCGGAACATAAATACGCCATTGTAAAAATACTGCAGGAGAATGGCCACATCGTGGGAATGACCGGTGACGGCGTCAATGACGCTCCCGCTCTCAAGCAAGCAGATGTAGGTATCGCCGTCTCCGGAGCAACCGAAGCAGCTCGGGCAGCAGCAGCTTTAATTCTAACTGCCCCTGGTTTGTCCGTCATTATCGAAGGGATCGCGGAGGCGAGACGTATCTTCGAACGGATGATGAGCTATGTGTTATATCGCATCGCCATGACTATCGCCATCATGGTGTTTGTTGTGCTGGCATCGATCTACTATCATTTCTTTCCACTGACCGCGATTATGCTGATCGCGCTCGCTCTCCTGGACGACGTGCCTATCATGACTATCGCCTTCGATAATGCCAGCGTGCCGTCTCAACCGGTCAAATGGGAATTAGACCGTGTGTTAGTGATTTCGTCCGTGCTCGGCTTACTTGCAGTTATTCAAAGCTTTGGTCTGCTCTACCTGGGCGACACTCTTCACCACCTCGATCATCCACAGCTGCAGACAATGATGTTCCTCCAGCTCGTAGCCGGTGGTCACCTCATGTTATTCGTGACTCGCACTCGGGGCGCTTTATGGAAGCCGCCCTATCCAAACCCCAAGCTATTCTGTGCGATTGTGGCCACGCAGATCGCCGCCGTGTTCATGTGCAGCCAGGGTTGGCTGGTGCCGCCCCTTCCCTGGAAGATCATCGGCTTTGTTTGGGCTTACAACCTCGTTTGGATGATCGTGCAGGACGTCGTCAAACTGGGGCTTTATGGAGTTCTGGACCCGGCTCACTCGTGGAAGAGGTCGCTTTTCCAGTCACTCCGAGTTTCCATGACACGTAGGCCAGAGGTGGTTCGTTAAGTTAAGAACAGGAGAACAACATGTCTAACTATCGGAAAAAACTTATCGTAAAACCGGACTCCAAGATCAGGCTAAAACATTTTGATCCCGGCTATGATGGTAAACATGAGTCCCACAAGTCGGCCTTGCCAGAGATTCAGGAGAACCTGCAACAAATGGAGGGACTGCAATACCGCATGTATGCGGAGAATAAGCATTCGCTTCTCATTGTGCTGCAGGGACTCGACGCTGCGGGTAAAGACGGCGTAGTCCGCCACGTTTTGACCGGTATGAATCCGTCGGGTTGCGTCTCTGTTAACTTCAAGCAACCCACCAAGGAGGAGCTGGCGCACGATTTTCTCTGGCGTGTGCACCCGCACGTGCCAGCCAAGGGCTCAGTGGCGATTTTCAATCGTTCCCAATACGAGGACGTGCTGGCAGCAAGAGTCCACGGCTTGGTGCCCGAAAAGGTCTGGTCGAAACGCTACGATCAGATAAACGATTTCGAACAGCTAATCACAACCGAAAACAACACAACGATTCTCAAATTTTTCCTGCACATTTCGAAAGAGGAACAGCTTGCCCGGTTCAAGAAGCGACTGGATGACCCTGCTCGTCAATGGAAAATCAGTGACTCGGATTATAAGGAACGTGAATATTGGGGTGATTACTTCGAGGCCTTCGAGGACGTGCTTAACAAGACGAGCACCGAGCATGCTCCCTGGTTTATCATTCCATCGAATCATAAGTGGTTTCGCGATTTGGCCATTTCGCAGATCATCGTCCGGCAGATGGAAGAGATGGACATGCAGTTACCCAAACCAACTGTGAATCTCGCGCAGATTCGGCGGGAATATCATCAGGCGGCCGGGTAGGAGAAATCGGGCTGAACAAAGCGGCAACATCGCTTCGACGCAGCGAGGCGGCCACAACAACGCGATAACCAATTGACTGACTTGTCGCCATCGCAACGCCTGACCTCACTGCTGGACGCTTCGCCGCTGAAACCGATCCAGCGATGGCTATGGGTGCTCTCGACCGGAGGCACATTACTTGATGGCTTCGTAATTTTTGTTCTTGGCGTGGCGATGCCACTGATTATCGCTGAGTTTCGTCTCACGCCTGATGCGGTAGGTCTCATCGGCGCAAGTTTGGTGTTTGGCGCTGTCTTTGGGGCCGGACTTGGCGGGCCAATGGCAGATCGTCTTGGCCGAAAGAAGTTGATGCTCGCCGACATGATAATTATCGGCGCGGGCGCCGCGACCAGCGCGCTGGCCAATGGCTTTCCATTGCTCTTTGTCGGGCAGCTTCTCGTTGGAGTGGGCGTCGGCATCGATTTCCCGGCGAGTAGTAGTTACGTTTCGGAAGTACTGCCGAAACGCAGTCGTGCGCGAATGATGGTTGCTACAATTGCCTGCCAATCAGTCGGTATGTTGCTTGCCGCCGTGATTGCACTGGTGCTGCTAAAGAATGGGCACAGCGCCCAGACCTGGCGGCTTTTTCTGGCGACCGAAGGCGTTATTGCCGTTCTCTTTTTCTTTCTGCGTCTTTCGGAACCAGACAGTCCGCATTGGTTGATGACTCGAGGCAGATTTGCCGAGGCGGCACAGGCGTTCCTTCGGATCATGCCTGAGCAGCGCGAAGCAGTGCTACAAATTACGAGCGATGGCGGAAACTCAAACGTTGCAAATTTGGTCCTGCCTCCGAAATCACCCGGAATAGCGATTCTTTTCTCTCGCGACTATCGAGCTCGAACCATGCTTGTCGCAATCCCCTGGTTTTTGATGGATATCGCCACCTACGGCGTCGGACTCTTCACTCCGATTATCCTCGGCGCGATTGATGTCTCCGGTAAGGGGGTTGGCGTCATCCCCCGTGACTTCGCGGACGCGAGAGGAAGCGCTGCGATCGATTTGTTCCTGCTGTTCGGTTTTCTTGTCGGAATTTGGGCCGTCCCACGATTCGGGCGGATTCGAATGCAGGTCATCGGTTTCGCGGGCATGGCTTTCGGCATGTTGCTGCTCATGATCGTTGTTTCCCTATCGAATTCTCCCGCAGGCATGGGACACATTCCGCTCGTGTTCGCCGGATTCATTCTGTTCAACTTGTTAATGAACGCCGGACCTAATTCCACCACGTTTACGCTCGCGCCGATCCTGTTTCCGACACAATTGCGCGGTACCGCCAGCGGTTTCGCTGCGGGTGTAGCTAAAATCGGAGCGACTCTCGGTGTTTTCGTCCTGCCAATCTTAAAAGCTAAGTTCGGCGTCCCAGCAGTGCTCGGAATGATGGCGGTCGTTAGCGTCCTGGGTCTGGTTGTTACCCTAATCTTTAGGCGCGAGGACAACCGAATAGCATCATAACGGCTAATCTTCTGACAACTTCATGGAGTTGCTTCGTACTCCATCGCAAGGGATCGCACCCATAACTGTCATCGACGCGCCGATTCCGGTGGGGTCTGCACATCAAATCGAGTCACGCGTGTAATTTCGCCTGGCCACATTCCAAAATGTCCAGCTGGCCCTCTTAGGAACGTTCCTTCGACACGCGCCCAACGATCTTGTTCGAAAGCGACGTCTTCGGCGCGAAAGTAGAAATGGTGTCACACCATACGTTCTCTTTGTAATCAGACTTCTCCGCAGCACCGAGTTCATTGCCTTCGAATTCACCGTGATAAAATCCGACTACTGAAACGCGCTTGCCGTCGAACTTGTCAGCATGGCTAATCAATTCTTGGAATGTCGTCTCTCTTGCGGGAATCAAGTCTCCCTCCGATTCACTGACTGCCGGAGGATTTGGCTGATCTTGGAGGTCTGACGGCTCTATAGTGATCGTCCCTGCTTTTCGAACTATCGTCGCGTAGGCGGGGCAGTTGATTTGATCCAGTCCAAACTCGTGAACAATACTCCTTATTACATCATCGATTTGCTTTCGTGTGCCGCTCCGGGGGAAAAGCTGATGCGAAAGTTCGAACTCGCGTCCATTTAATGATCCCGATAAATCCCATAAGTTGCCCTCGCCGCGGTGTTCGGAAGATCTCGGCAACTTAAAAATCCCAGCGGAAACTAGACGTTTGAAAACCGATTCGATCTCCAAGTCTGCTAGCTCCATGTCTCGGTTAAATTCAATGGATTTAACCGTCCGTGAAAGACTTCCAGTCGGCGTTTCCCGAAGCTGGTAGTGCAAGAGGGGGCTCGTCCGAGAAATGTCGAGTACAACCATTCTGTCGCGCGCATCGGTATCCGTTTTGACGTGTTCGAATGAAAAGAATCGCAGTTCGTCGCGAGCGTGAGAAAGTCGCGGCATCAAACAGACGATTGCGACAATCAGAAGTCTGAATTGAGCAAACTGCGCGCAAATGCCGGATAGTTTCATGATAGCGCTTAACTCGGAGCGGGCGCGCCTTTCAAACCTTCGTACGTTTCTCCGACGATATGATCGACCACCGCTTTCATGTCGTGCGTGCGTTCGAACGCGGCAAGTTGTCGATCTGCGCCGGTGCCTTCGCGCATGATGCGCTCAATATGCGCCATCTCCCGGTGCGTGCCAAGCTCGTCTGCCTCGCTGGCGACAAATTCGAGCAATTCGTTTAGCAAACTCCGCTCTTCCACTTCCGCTTCCCTGCCGAAATCGATCAGTTTTCCGTCGATGCCGTAGCGGGCTGCGCGCCACCGGTTTTCATCCAGGAGACGACGCCGGTAGATCCGGAAGGTGGTGTTTCGCCAGAGCAATTTGAAAAGCTTAGCGATGACTGCCTGAATCAATGCCGCGATGGCGAGCGTGTCCTCTACACGGGTTTGAGCGTCGCACACGCGAACCTCCAGCGTATCGAAGAATGGGTGCAGCCGGATGTCCCACCAGATTTTTTTGGCGTTGTCGATGCAACCGGTTTTCACCAGCAGCTTGCAGTAGTCGTCATACTCCGAAAGCGATTCAAACGAATCAGGAATGCCCGTTCGCGGAAAACGTTCGAACACTTTCAGGCGATAGCCTTTGAGCCCCGTATTTTCTCCCACCCAGAAGGGCGAATTGACCGAGAGCGCGTAGATGTGGGGTAAAAAATAGCGCGCTTGATTCATCACGTGGATGGCGCCCTCCCGATCGGGCACTCCGACATGAACGTGTAACCCAAAGATCAGGTTTGCCCGGGCGAGCAGCTGCATGTCTTCGATGATTTGTTTGTAACGTTCGCCTTCAGTGATGTGCTGGTTCCGCCAGTGGGAAAAGGGATGCGTGCCGACCGACGCAATCTTCAATCCACTGCGACCGGCAAGCTCGGCCAGTCTGCTGCGTAACTCGATCACATGTGTGCGCGCACAGTCGATGGAATCGCAAACCTCCGTGCCCAGTTCCACCACAGACTGATGCATCTCGGGTTTGATCTGCTCCTTGAGCAGGATCTTTCCGCCCTCGAGAATTTCGTGAATATGTGACCGCAGCTCGCGCGTTTCCGGATCGATGATGGCGAACTCTTCTTCGATCCCGAGAGTAAACGTATGATCCTTCGCGCTCATGGAGGGGCGGCCAATCTCCGCCAAAAACAGCGCGCTGTCATCCCGAGTCGCGAAGACGACGAGGGACCTCACGCAAGTTGTCGGATCACACTAACATCCCAGCATAACGGTCGAGCCCTTGTGGGGTTCTTCTCCCGCGACTGCGGGATCAGGATGACCGCCCGATGTTAATTGGCGGTCTTATACAAGCTCGCTGAGCGAGCGCCTTGTCACTGCGGCTTGCACGTATTTGCCCCAGCTTAAATTGTCACGGCCGGGTTTGTGCTCGCGAGCTTTACGGATTGCCATTTCAGAAACGGCTTCGACCACCCATTCGAAATTTGCCTGACCGACGTTGGCAGCTTCCGCATCCGGCGCGGGATTGCAAAAATCAATCGCCACCGGCACGCCGTCGCGAATCGCAAACTCAACTGTGTTCAAGTCGTAACCAAGAAACTGGTTCAGCGTCAGCACATCCTGCTCGACTCTTTCGAGGATATCTTTCGGCGCCTGCCATTCGGTTTGATATCGCAAGTGATAAGGATGGCGCGGCTCGTACGGCATAATTCGCACGTGCCGTTGATCGATTGAATAGCAGCGGAAGTACATATCGAATTTCACTTCCTCCTGCAACATCATCACGAGCTGGCCAGTCTCGTTGTAGGCGCGATAAAATTCCTCCGGGTCATGCAAGCGATAGACATTCTTCCAGCCGCCGCCTGCAAACGGCTTGAAGAATGCCGGCCAGCCGACATAACTGAAAATCCCTTCCCAATCGAGCGGGTAACCCAGATTGCGAAATGATTTATCGTTTGTGTCCGTCGGCGGTTGGTTGGACGGAAGCAACACCGTTCGCGGAACGGCAACGCCGATCTTTGTCGCCAGCGCGTTGTTGAAGAATTTTTCGTCGGCGCTCCACCAGAATGGATTATTCACAACTGCCGTGCCCGTGAGGGCGGCGTTCTTCAGCCAGGCCCGATAGAATGGGACGTCTTGCGAGATGCGATCGATCACCACGTCATAGCCGCATGGCTCCCCCTGAATCACCTTGTCGATTCTGACAAATTCCGCGACGATGTCTTTGCCGCCGGTTTTCTGATTCACCCGCTCCACGAATGCCGGTGGGAAACTGTGTTCCTGGCCAAAAAGAATTCCGATTTTTTTCATGATTGTATGCTTGTCATTTCGAGCGGAGCGAAAGCGTAGTCGAGGAATCCCGCAGAGCAACCGCTGATGAGGCTACGGGATCCCTCGACTTGGCTTGACATGACAAGAAGTAAAACCCAGAGCGTGAGTTTGAATCCGCATCGCGCAAGAATAAGATAAGCCATGGTCAAGAAACTGCTGCACACGCGATACCGCGTACAAGACCTGGAAAAAACGGTTTCTTTCTACAAGGATGTGCTGGGACTCAAGGAGATTCGCCGTCACACTTCCGGTCGCGGATCACAGCTCGTGTTTTTAAAAGCTCCTCATGGCGACGAGGAGATTGAGATTTGTAAATTTGACGAAAGCGGGCCGATAGTGGTGGGTCCCGACCTTACGCATCTCGCATTTGAAGTGGACGATCTTGAGGAGTTCGCGAAAGAGGCAGCAGCAAAAGGTCATCCGCTATCCGATGGGCCGCATTCAACCGGCACCAGTAAAATCGCATTCATCGACGCGCCAGAAGGCTACGAGATTGAATTGATCGAGCGCGGACGGAAATCCTAGACATAAGACTGGCATTTGCGCCCGGTAGTTGCACCGTTAGAAGTTTTGTCGCTAATTTCCGACCCATGAAATCGTCGCGCAACTGGCTCTGGTTCCTTTGCGTTCTCATCCTGGCATCAGTTCCAAACGCATGGAGCCAGGACGCCGCTGACTCCGAAGCCGTACGACCGAGTGGGGTCTCCGCTCCCGTCCGCAAAGCGAAGGCGGTTACTGCGAAAGATAAAATCGCTAAAGCTAATCGCTCCGACGACGAACAGGACGCTGATGCCGAACCGACTCGCAAAGCAAAGACATCGAAATCGACTCATACCCGCTCACACCGGGCCCGCGCAAAGTCGAAGGAAACACCGGAAACAATCCCTGCGCCGACAGAGTTCACTCCCGAGGGAATACCAAAGACCAGCGCAGCTTCAGTGATTGTGGTGGACGCGAATAGTGGCAAAACCTTGTACGAAAAAAATCCGGATCAATTCAGGGCTCCAGCGAGCACGCAAAAATTACTTACGGCGCTGATAGTAGCGGAGAGCGGTTTTCTCGATCGGCAGGTCACAGTGCAACCAACAGATACCATGGCTGAGCCGGTGAAGTTGAACATCAAAGCAGGCGACACTTATCAGCGAATCGATCTTCTGCGCGCGTTGCTAGTAAAAAGCCCTAATGACGTTGCACGATGTCTGGCCCGGGATAATGCCGGCAGCATCGAAGCGTTTGCGGAGGTCATGAACAGACGTGCCCAACAACTTGGAGCTGTGCATTCGCACTTTGTGAATCCGAATGGTCTACCGATGCCAGGCCAATTTTCCACCGCGCGCGACCTCTCGCTCATCGCGCGCGCTGCTTATGCGAATCCGACAATTCGCTCGATCGTTTGTCTTCCGCAGCTTGTTTTTCGCTTTGCCAACGGTCGCACGCGCGAGCTTGAGAATACCAACAAGCTTCTCAGGCGGCTCCCTTATTGCAACGGGATGAAGACCGGTTACACCGATTCCGCAGGCAAATGTCTGATCGCGAGCGGTACGCGTCCTGGGAGGGATGTGATCGTGGTTGTGCTGGGCGACACTTCAAGCCGAGTCTGGCGCGATGCCTCCGCGCTACTCTCCTGGAGTCTCTGGATGTAAAGCTTCCGTTGCGTTAGCCAGGTTCGCGCTTCGCTCACGCCGAGAACCGCCGTGACTCAGATTCTCGAATATTGCGTGGAGCCAGCGGGAAAAAAATCGCAGGGCAACGCCGAACGACATTTTCGATTTCCCATGTACGCGTTCACGAAAGACGATCGGAACTTCACGTACTCGCAGCGTTCCGCGCCCGCGCAACATTGTCTCGAAAACAATTTTGAAACCGCTGGTTTGCGGCGCGAGTTCCAACAATCGGGAACGACCAATGGCGAAGAAGCCGCACATGGAGTCATGAAGGCCAGTAAGCGGATGCGCAAGCGCCGCCCCCGCTCGCGACACGGCCCGCCGCCATACCGGCCAGCCCGGCGTCGACCCACCCTTCACATAGCGGCTGCCGACCACAAGGTCTGCGGTGCCGGCAAACAGCGGCGCCACCAGATCTTTGATCCGGTCAGGCGGATGACTCAGGTCTGCGTCCATCACGAGCAGAATTTCTCCGCGTGCGGCCCGCGCGCCCAACATGATCGCCGTCGCTAATCCAGGACCTGCGCCGTCCTGCTCGATTAAGCGGATCGGGTGAGTGCCCGAGACCGCGCGAATTTTGTCGCACGTTGCGTCAGTAGAATGGTCGTCAACGAACAAAATTTCCCGAAAAGAGACAGCGCACGCAGCAATTTCCGCGACCAGCGGCAGAATATTTTCCTCCTCGTTCAAGGTTGGAATAATGATCGAGACGGAATTTGAGAACGAGTCTGCCATTCTAAAATGCCAAACGTTTAACGCTCAACCCGCCTTCGGCAAGCCGACTCCGAAAGTCTTCGCGAGCCGGCGGCGCCGGAGGCGCCAACGTTCAATCGTCGGACTCCAACAATTCGCAATCGAGTGCCTGCCAAGCCGTAGCTCGCGACAAAAAATTACTTGGGATCAAATGATCGCCTCCGTCGGGGCTACGGTGTGACAGCCCCGAAAGCTTTCGGGGCTGGAGCCGACGACGGGATTCGAACCCGTGACCTGCGGTTTACGAAACCGCTGCTCTACCAGCTGAGCTACGTCGGCATTTGCCCTCTAAAACGGCCATTTTCATAGGTAAAACGACTATTCCAGACGTCTAATCATTGTAACACATATCGCATGTTTTTGTTTTGCTTTCTTAGGTGGTTTTTCTCTTTGACAGCAGGCGCTTTAGCCTGCGTGTTTCAGTCGGAGTCAAATGCACCGCCTGTGTTCCGTCGTCCCACGAAATTTTTTGCGCAGCAGAAAGCGTGATTGCCTTGCCATCCCTGAAATGTGCTTTCTCTAGCCGTATCCCCGTCTCCCAGGAGCGTGTGACCTCGAACGGCGCATAGGGCGCGTTTTTGGCCAAGTTAGCGCCGCCGAATTGCACGCCGCGGCCGCCCTTGGCGATCGAGTCCGGGTTGATTAGCAGGCCGTTATAGAATTGCGCGTACGAGGGATTATTCGGAGCGCCGGCGGTAGCAACCGCGAACGTCGCGGTCTTACTGGAGCTTGGAGGCCCGAATGCCCCGGGGACTGTTGCGCCGATGAGAATGCCTCCCGTAGCGTGATTCCCGTTGATGGTGTCATTGTAGCCAGCGTCAACAAAGCTGCCGATGTTTAGCTCGCACTGGAAATAAGACCAATTACCCTGACCGTCTTTAGGACTGCAACCGACGCGCCATTCGCCTTCGTATTGACCACGAGCGCCCGGAGCTTCAACCCACGCAAGGTAAACGTTGCCAACATCGAAGCCCCTAGGGACCTGAGTCTTAGTGCAATAGTCTTTACGGTATGCGCCATTGCCGGCGACTGTTCCTGTTCCGTCATTTGTTACGCTGCGCCAGCCGCCGATAATATTCATGTTGGTGTTGCTAGTTATGTGCTGGTTAAGCTGGCCGTCGATAATGTTTACGTTTTCCCTGATGTCCATAATTTTTCCTTTCTTGTTTTCATGCCTCAAACGTTACGTTGATTTCAACGGAAGGTTATCACCTTCTTCGGCATCTGCGACGTGTGCGCGGCTTTCGCGGTCTTACATACCTAGGCAGTTTGCCGCTTCGGCGGTCGCCGTCTCAAATTCGTAGCCATGGAGGAATTCCCAGTAGGAGCGTTTACGCAGTTCCGCGTCGCGTGCGGCTGCGCGCGGGCGTGTAAATTCCCCCGTTCTTGATCTAAATTGGCGACATAACGGCAACTAACCTTGTATTACCTGGTGAATCTGCGGTTTACGAAACCGCTGCTCTACCAGCTGAGCTACGTCGGCAAGCGCGGCCAAACATTACATCGTGGCAATAGCACTCCACGGGTTGGCGCCTTCTCCTACTCGTGCTCTTAATCGAGATTGTTAAAGCATCATGGCAGCACGAAAGTCTCGCCAACTTCGCGTAGTGCGATGCGTTCAGGACTATTACTAAGGGCCGCTTGAAAGCGTTCGATCGGTTCTCGCAATGGCTCGAAACTGAGACGGAACGTTTGATG
>Ga0193735_1000087_pt1 | contig 29453 bp, 26 predicted proteins | sample U1m2metaG_FD_145080 | JGI IMG/M metagenome (GOLD analysis project Ga0193735, IMG submission 145080) | Soil microbial communities from a riparian zone of the East river system, Colorado, United States - U1m2 | ecosystem: Environmental > Terrestrial > Soil > Riparian zone | place: USA: East River... | reverse complement strand
ATGCGTTTGTAAGCTGGCGTTTCCTTTTGCATGGGCGACCCACATGATCAACAGAAGATGTGGATCTTGGAAAGCACAAACGCGCCGCCATCCCGAGCCGCGCAGACGGCGAGGGACCTCCCGCAAGCTGACTAAACACGGCAAGGTCCGCTTGCGTGACGGTCGCGCCTCTTGTGAGGTCCCTCACTTTGTTCGGGATGACAGTGGATATCCGCGCAGAAATTCGGCCGCGCTCATCCTTTTTTTGCCTTCGAGCTGTACTTCACCCAGCGCGAGCGCGTCATTGCCTGCGCCAATAACCAGCTCTTTTTCGCTCGGCAAAATCTCTCCTGGCTTGCCGCTGCCATTGACAAGGGACGCAGAAAATACTTTTAGATTTCGATCGTCAAGTTTTATGAACGCGCCCGGCCACGGATTAAACGCGCGGATCTTTCGCTCGATTACTTCCGCCGGCTCCGACCAGTCGATCCTGCCATCGTCACGCTTTAGCTTCGGAGCGTAAGTAGCCTGCGCATTATCCTGCGGAATCCGCGGCGCGCTCTTAGCTGTGAGCAATCGCAGAGATTCAAACAATGCTTCAGGCGCGACCTGTGCCAAGCGCTCGTGCAATGAGGCACCGGTGTCCGTCGGTAAAATATCGAGCTTGCGCTCCAATAGGATGTCGCCGGTGTCGAGTCCTTCATCCATGTACATCACGGTGATGCCGGTCTCCTGATCCCCCGCCGCGATGGCCGCCTGGATCGGTGCCGCTCCGCGCCAACGCGGCAGCAGCGATGCATGTAGATTCAAGCAGGCGATCTTCGGAATCTCGAGAACGGCGCGTGGTAAAATTTGGCCGTAGGCCATCACAACAATCACGTCAGGTGTTATCGCGCGAATCTCTTCAATCGCGTGGGGATCTTTGATTCGTGCGGGTTGCAGAATTGGCATGGCGGTGCCTGTAATGGCCTTCTTAATCGGCGGCGGTTCTATCTGCTGAGTGCGCCCGACCGGCTTGTCGGATTGCGTAACCACTCCGACAACGTCGTGTTCTGATTTAAGCAAAGCTCCCAGCGTCGGCACGCCGATCTCGCCAGCGCCGATGAAAACGATGCGCATGCCGAACTACTGCGTCAGTTGATGCACGGTCCGGCGACGCGGGCGTCGCCGCGCCACCGCTTGCGCCATCAGTTTCTCTCCGGCCGTGATCTCGCGCCGGCCTACCGAGGAGCCGCACCCGGTGCAGAGATAATCGAAGATCTCGCGGTCAGGCAGAACTAACAGCAGCCGCTCGCGCACCGGCATCGCGGCTTTGCATTTTTCGCAGTAGAGGCTGGAGGCAGTGAAATTTTCAAACTGCTGCTGGTTCATAGATGCCGTCGTTCACGCTCTGTAGAATCTCGAGCAGAACTTTGGCGGGCGGCTGAGTTGCGTCAACCACGGCAACCAGCTCTTGCGGATAATATGAAAGCACCGGCCTCGACTCCTTCTCGTAGATATCGAGACGTCGTTGGATGACTTGTTCGTTTGCGTCGTCGAGGCGGTTTTCTTTTAAAGCACGCTTTTTTAACCGGTAAAAGAGCGTCTCGCGATCGGGGCATGCAAGATGAAACAGCTTTTTGACGTCGATCATTTCATCCATGATCTTGGCTTGGCCAAGGTTCCGTGGAATCCCGTCCAGCACGAGCGTGTCGATGTCGGGCTTGAACTTGTGCCCTTCCACGGCTGCATCGATTGCCTGTCGCCAAAGTTCCACCGTGATGTCATCTGGAACGAGCTGACCTTTACTTGAGTATTCCAGGAACGCCTTTCCGACTTTCGTGCGAGTGTCGATGGAGCGGAACACGTCGCCACAAGCGCAGTGATAAAGGCGCGGGATCGTACCGAGCGTTTTGCCCTGCGTGCCTTTGCCGCTTCCCGGCGCGCCAAAAAGAATAAAGGTGTTGTATCTCAACATCGGCGAAATACGCTTATACGGCAGGCTGGCCCGAAAGGGGAAGCACAATCCGAACGGCTACTTCCCGGTCACCAGTGGATCGACGTTTACCCGCCTCCCGCCGCGATCGAATCGCACGTTGCCGTCCAACAGCGCAAAAATTGTGTAGTCGCGGCCCAGTCCGACGTTTTTTCCAGGCCAAAATTTTGTCCCGCGCTGGCGCACGATGATGTTGCCGGCCACGACCATTTCGCTGCCGAATTTTTTCACACCAAGCCGCTTGCTGACGCTGTCGCGACCATTCTTAACGCTGCCTTGTCCTTTTTTGTGAGCCATTGGAGATAATTGATGGTTGTTAGGTTGATAGTCGCTAGCAGTACGTTTTTAGTCCTCGTTCTTCTTTGGCGCAGTCTTTTTCGCTCCTACACTGATGCTTTTAATTTTCACGCGCGTCAATTTGCGGCGATGCCCAACTGTACGGTGATAACCTTTGCGCCGCTTGAACTTGAACGCGATAACTTTCTTGTCCTTGCGCTGCTCGACAACTTCAGCCGTCACTTTTGCTCCGGAGATGAGCGGATTGCCGTGCGTCACATCCTTGCCGTCGGCAAACGTCAGCACGTCACCGAAGGTTGCGGTCTTACCCGGATCGACATCGAGAAGATCTACATCGATCGTGTCGCCTTCCGCGACGCGAAACTGCCTGCCGCCAGTCTTGATAATTGCGTAAGTCATAAGCCGTGTTCCAGGGAGAAAAAGCCGCCCAAAATTCCATAGATGGCAGGACTTCGCAACCGGAAAGCTTAATCGGGCCGCGGTGCCCGAGTTACACGCTACGCCGCAGCTTCGCCCGTTGCGTCGACGAGTTCTGCATACAGAGCCTCATAACGCTTCGCTGATACGTCCCACGAAAAATTGCGCGTCATCGCGCGTTTCATTAGCTTGGTCCAGAGTCGGCGGTCTCGGAAGATTTGCCGCGCGCGTTTAGTCGCGTCCCAGAAAGCTTCGCTGGAATATTCGTAACAAAGAAAGCCGTAACCGCTGTCCGTTATCGGATCGTAGTCTTCGATGATCTCCTGGATTCCCCCGGTCACCCGGGCCACTGGAAGAGCGCCGTACTTCAAGTTGTACATCGCAATTAAGCCTGCTGGCTCAAAACGCGATGGAATCAGACTGATATCCATTCCGGCCTCGATCAGGTGCGCCAGCTCTTCGTCATATTTTCTTTGATAGGCAAACCTGGTTGGAAATTTTCTGGCTGCCACCGCTAGCGCAGTTTCATACGCGGGATCGCCTTCTCCGAGAATGATCAGGCGCACATCATCCCAAAGAAGTCGATCGAGAAGCGGCACAAGAATTTCGAAGCCTTTCTCCTGAACGACGCGAGTCACCATTCCGAATACCGGGCCGCTTGGCGAAGACTCGAGCTTCATTTCCTTGAGGAGTGCCTCACGGCAAACTTGTTTTCCCCGAAGCCGCTTGACGTCATAGCGCGCAGCGATTAAACGATCCGACGCCGGATTCCAGCGTGTGTAATCCACGCCGTCTAAAATGGCGCTCAGCCGATACGCATTTTCGCGCAGCACACCATCAAGACCATGGCCGCCAGCCGGCGTCAGGATTTCGCGCCGGTAATGTTCGCTTACCGTTGTAAGCCTGTCGGCATAGAGGATACCGCCTTTCAGAAAATTCAGGCGGCCAAAAAATTCGATTCCGCGCAGCGTGAAAAAGCGCTCCGGCAAATTTGTGAGCGCAAAATCGAGTCCCCAAAAACTGCCCTGGTCAGCCACATGATGGATGGTAAGCACAGTTTTGAATGGAAGCCCCTGCGCATGTACAAATACCGGCACCAACGCCGCGGCCCAATCGTCCGCGTGCAAGATTTGCAGTTGCGGCGTCAATCGCCGAGCTAACTCCAGCGCCGCTTTGCAGAAAAAAATCAATCGCGCGGCATTATCTTCGTACGGCTTGCCGCGCTCGCCGTAAATTCCAGGGCGATCGAAGAATTCGTCGCAGCGGATCAGAAACAACTGGACGCCGCTGGCGCTTCGCCCATCCAAGTAACGTGCAGTGTAAACTTTCTCGCCCACCTGCACGTCGACGGTTATGCCGGTGTTCTTTTTCTTAAACGCGCTGTTCTCCTTAATCTCGCGGTAGAGCGGGAGAACCACGCTTACCTCATGTCCTCGAGCACGCAGCGCGCTCGGCAGCGCATCCATCACGTCCACGAGCGCCCCTGCTCGCTGCAAAGGCGGTCCCTCGGCGCTGATCATCAGGATTCTCATTCGATGTTCGATGTTTGTCGTTTTCGTCAATTATTCGTACCTGGCGCATACTCCCGTTTCACCCAATCCAGCGCTTCGTCTCTCGTTCGCAGCATCCCTTCCAGTTGTCGTGTCTCGACTGCTTCGAGGATTTCGCCAAACTTTGGCCCGGGCTTTAAGCCCAGCGCGATCAGATCGTCGCCGCGCACCAGTGGTGGCGGAATAATCGGTTCATTCGCAAAGTCTTCGCGTTTGCGCAGGAGAAATTCGTAATTGTCGAGCATCCGATGGCTGCTTTCGCAATCGACCCGATGCAATTCCAACTCTTCCTCAAAGGTTGGCCGCGCCATGAAACGTTTCAGCTTCGCGACTCGCATGTTTGGAGCATCCTTGAAAACCATGTGCTGCCGCACCATCTCGACGGTCGCCTCGATTTCAGCGCCGGAAAACCGCAGGCGCCGCATGATCGCTTCCGTCATTTGCGCGCCGATGCGATCATGTTCGTTGAAACGGATGCGGCCCGTTTTGTCCACCGTCGCGGTTACCGGTTTTGCGACATCGTGAAACAGCACGGCGAAAACCAGCGGAACAGAGACCTGCTCCGGAAGCATCTGCAACATCAGCCGCGTGTGCACGAACACGTCCCCTTCGGGATGAAATTGTTCCGGTTGCAACACACCTTTCATCGCTTCAAGCTCGGGGAGAATCGCGCGCATCAAACCGCTCGAATCCAGCAGGTCCCAGCCGCGCACGCGATTCGGCGAAAGAAAAATGCGCACCAGCTCGTCGCGAATGCGCTCGGCGCTGATCTGGTTGATTGAAGGTGCGTTCACCACGAGCGCTTCCCACGTTTGCTTGTCGATCTGGTAATCGAGCGCCGTGGCGAAGCGCACGGCACGCAGCATTCGCAAACGATCCTCCGCAAATCTTTTTGCCGGCTCCCCGATGGCACGCACCAATTTTGCGGCGATATCGGTCTGCCCGCCGACAAGATCGATCACTTGCTCCGCGACAGGATCGTAAAACATTCCGTTGATAGTGAAATCGCGGCGCTGTGCGTCTTCCTCAGGCGAAGAAAAATGCACCGCACTGGGGTGCCTTCCGTCAATGTACGCGTCATCGGAACGAAAAGTCGCCACCTCGAATTGGAAACTGTTCTCCAGCACAATGATCACGCCAAAGTGCGCGCCGACTGCGACCGTGCGCGCAAAAAGCGCCTGCACGGCTTCCGGTCGGGCGTCGGTAACAATGTCATAATCCTTCGGCGTTAAACCACGCACCATGTCGCGCACACAGCCACCCGCGAAGTACGCGACGTGGCCGTTCTCACGCAAACGCGCAATCAATTTGCGCGCGGCTTTTTCCATAGGGGAGGATTTCACAGGATCATTGTAGCCGCTTCGCTGTGCGAAGCGCAATGGCACGCAGTAATTGTAGCCAGCACCGGTGATCCCGGCCGGGATCGCCGATACCGGCTACTGCGGCGCTGTTTTCCCAGCGTTCTTCTGTTTCCGAAAGGAGTGGATGATGAAAAGCGCCACCGCAATCGAGATGCAGGAGTCCGCCACATTAAACGCAGGCCACGGATCGGCGTATCGAATGTGCAGATTGAAAAGGAGAAAATCGATCACGTGTCCGTAAAGGAGGCGATCGGTCAGATTCCCCAGAATACCAGCGAGCAGTAGCGCAAGTGAGAGGTCGCGCCACGGATCGCGCTGGCTGTGTCGGACGAGCAGAACCGTCACGACGACCAACGCCACGATGGAAATTATAACGAAGAAAGTATTATTGCCCCTGAAAGATCCAAACGCTGCGCCGGTATTCGTAACATTCACCAGACTGAAGAAATCCGGTACGATAATGCGCGCCTCAAAAGGGCCGATCAATTGCAAGACCAACTTTTTTGTCAGCTGATCCAACGCGTAGAGCGGCAGTGATAGGAAGAGGATGAACTTCACGTTTTTCGATCCTTTGTGTCATGTCGAGCGGAGTCGAGACATCTCTAATTCGATTTTTGCATCAGAGATTCCTCGACTTCGTTGGGGTCTGGCTCCACTGCGCTCGGATTGACAAGAGAAGAATCATCGAGGCGCGGTTCCTAAGCCGCTCACGACGCTTTCGCACCGATCGCACAAATCTGGGTGCGCTTTGCTCGCGCCGACTGTTGACCGATGACGCCAGCAACGCGCGCACTTTGCGTACGGGGTTTTGGCGACCAAAGCACTCGCCTCTTTCGCCTGATGGATCGTCAGATCACTCACGATGAAAAATTCCTCCAGTTCTTCCTTGTCGATTTTCTCGGTCACGTTGGAGTTCGAATTCAACACGACCCGTGCTTCCAGGGTGTTGCCGATCATTTTTTCCTGGCGCGCGCGCTCAATCGCCTGCCCGATCACGCCGCGCAATCTCAAAAGCTCCTCAACCTGAGCGCTCGCTTCGTGACTCCGCCCTTGCGGTTGCGGAAATTCCTGCAGATGAACCGAATCTCGATCTGGCGGGACTGAATATCTCCACGCTTCCTCAGCGGTGAAAGCAAGCACCGGCGCGAGCAATCGGCTTAGCGCGCCGAAAATTTCATGCATGACTCTTTGTGTGGCCCGCCGCCGCGGGGAGTCTGCCGCGTCGCAATACATTCGGTCTTTGGTGATATCGATGTAGAGGCTACTCAGATCCACGGCGCAAAATTGATTAAGCGTGTGATAAACCTTGTGGAACTCGAACGCTTCGTAAGCTGCTCGACAATCGCGAATCACTTCATCCAATCGCTCCAGAATCCAGCGATCGATCGATGTCATTCCGAGCGAAGTCGAGGAATCCCGTTGCGTCCCCTTTAAGGTTTCATCGCGGGCTCCCTCGACTCCGCTTCGCTGCGCTCGGGATGACAGCGCGCCATCTAAATCATAAAGATTCCCCAGCAAAATGCGCAACGTGTTGCGAATCCGGCGATAGGTATCGCTCAGACGCGTGAACATTTCCTCAGAGAACGGAATGTCAGCGGTGTAATCGATGCTGCTGGCCCAAAGCCGCAGCAGATCGGCGCCGTACCGGCCGACGAAGTGATCGGCGGCCGTTGGCTTCTCGTACGTTCCCGATTTCGAAATCTTTTTGCCGTCGAGATCAACAACGAAACCATGCGTGACGCAAATTTTATACGGCGCGCGGTTATTCAGCGCGATGCTGGTCATCAGCGACGATTGAAACCACCCGCGATGTTGATCGGTCGCTTCAAGATACATGTCGGCAGGATCGCGCAGCTCGGGATGCATCGCACAAACTGCTTTGTGCGAAACGCCGCTGTCGATCCAGACATCGATCGTGTCGTTGCGTTTCGTTGTGCCCAGTGGAAGCCCCAGCTCCCGTGCAAGATCCGCATCGCTTAACTCAAACCAAATATTTGAACCGCGCTCCCCGACCAGATCAGCGAGTTTCCGGATTACTTTGGCATCGAGAATCGCTTCTCCATTGTCGGAATAGAAAACCGGCAACGGGACGCCCCAGCTTCGCTGCCGGGAAATGACCCAGTCAGGCCGCGATTCGACCGTGCCTGCGATCCGATTCTCGCCCCATGCTGGAACCCATTTCACTTCATTGTGAATGGCATTGAGCGCTTTGCCGCGCAGTTCATCGATGCGAATAAAGAATTGCTCGACATTACGAAAGATGATCGGGGTCTTCGAGCGCCAACAATACGGGTAAGAGTGATGAAAGGTTTGTTCGCCGAGCAGCATCCCGCGCGCACGCAGCAACTCCACGATGTCGCGATTGGCATCGAAGACGTATTTGCCAGTCAGATTCGGCAAACCGGCTTCTTCCGTGAGACGGCCGTGATCGTCAACCGGAGAAAGAATTTCCAAGCCGTTGGCCTTGCCTAACCAATAATCGTCTTCGCCATGACCGGGCGCGATGTGCACGGCGCCGGTTCCAGAATCCATCGTGACAAAGCCGGCGGTGAAGACGGTGACTTCGCGATCCAAAAAAGGATGTCGCGCTTTGATCTTCTCAAGTTTCGCTCCCGGAAATGATGCAAGTGGTTTGCCGACCGGATTGAACTTTGTGTTCGCATAAAACTGCGGAACGAGCTTCTCCGCCAAAAGTAAAGTTTCGGCGTCGCCATCGCGCGAGAATTCCTGCACGACATAATTTTCCTTCGGATCAACAGCGATCGCCAAATTGGCCGGCAATGTCCATGGGGTGGTCGTCCAAATCGCAATGCTTGCCCTATCTTTGAACTCGGCACTCGAAATCGGAAATTTCACGTAAACGGACGTGTCATCGCGCTCCTGGTATTCCACCTCAGCTTCAGCGAGCGCAGTTTGTGCGCCAGTGCTCCAAAAGACCGGCTTCTGCGCCTGATAAACCAGACCTTGTTCGACGAACACGGCGAACGCGCGCAGGATTTCCGCTTCGTATTTGGGATCCATTGTGAGATACGGATGTTCCCAGTCACCGAAGACGCCGACCCGTTTGAATTGGTCGCGCTGGATGTCGATGTATTTGCGCGCGAACGCTTCGCATTTTTTTCGGACTTCCAGCGGAGAAAGCTCGCGCGATTCCTTGACCACCTTGTATTCGATCGGAAGGCCATGACAATCCCATCCAGGGAGGTACGGCGCGCGCTTGCCCAGCATCGTCTGCGATTTCACCACGAAATCTTTTAGAATTTTGTTGAGCGCAGTGCCCATGTGGACATCGCCATTGGCAAAGGGCGGGCCATCGTGCAAAACGAACAGCTCGCGACCCTCTCGCGATTTCTGAATTTGCTGGTAAAGCCGCGTCGCCTCCCAAGCCTTGAGCATTTCCGGCTCACGCGCGGCAAGGTTCGCCTTCATCGGAAATTCAGTCCGCGGCAGATTTAGAGTGTCTTTGTAATTCTGGCTCATTGCAGGCACGCGACGCTAACATTCGCCCATAGGCGAAGCAACGTAGTGGCCGTTACATGAAATCGGCAAAACCGCGCTGTTGTTTTGGGCTGCTCGTTAGTGAAAGGTTCTGCCATGCGCAGGCTGCTGTTCATATCTCTGCTGACATGTTTGTTAATGTTTCTCGGCGGGTGCACCAAGCGCGGAGGCGCATCAGTCATACGTGACGCCTGCAGCCTCGTCTCAAAACAGGATGTCGAATCGCTTCAGGCAGCCCCGATGAAAGAGGCGAAGAGCAGTGAACATTTGGACGGAACCTTCCGGGTTTCGCAATGTCTCTACACCGCAGCAGAATTCAGCAAATCGGTGAATCTGGCACTCGTACAGCCGGACCAAAAGCAACGGGGTGCACGCACTCCAAAAGATTTTTGGAAAGAGAAGTTTGACCCGTACCGGGACGAAGAACCCAAGACAAATCGCGGCGATGAGAAAGAGCAAGGCCCCGCGCCGAAAAAGATCGAGGGCTTGGGAGACGATGCTTATTGGGTCGGCAATCGTTTCGGGGGCATGCTTTATGTGCTAAAGGGAGATGCATTCATTTCGATCGGCCTCGGCGCAACGGACGACCAGGAGACCAGACTGAAGAAGTCGAAAGCGCTCGCCAAAAAAGCGCTTCAGCGCCTGTAACGCCTTCAGAAAAAACCTGACCCAGTGAGGCGACCGCAATCGCCTATCCTCCCGAATCTTAGAGCAGAATTAACAAAGGTTCTGCCTATGAAAAAGATTTCCTATCCTTCAATGACGGCACGCGCCACTATCGGCGCGCTTTTTTTTGTTACGGGCATTTTCCTGGTTGTGTTCGGGCTGTTCACAACCGGCGTGCGCTCGGCGCAGCCGAGTTCCGGAACGCTTAATCCCGGCGGCCCAGCAGTGAATTGGGTCGGGACAGCGGCTGGCGGCGGTTCGGCGGACGAAAGCACATGCGTCGATGGTGTAAACTGCGATACGTTTTTGGTGACCTTATCGGGCACGCCGACCAATTGGTCTGGGCTCAAGGCGCGCATTGTCGTCAGTGACGCCGATCCTTCCGGCCTGAGCGATTACGATGTCTATGTTCACAAAGGCGATAACACTGGCCCAATCGTCGGAGAATCCGCCCACAGTGGAACGCCGCCTGAAATTGTTGATCTTGATCCGAGCGATCCGGATATCGCCACAGGACAGTTTTCAGTGCACGTGGTTTACTTTAGTGCCTTTGCTGGCTTCCAGTATTCGGGAAGCGCCAGCGCGGTATCGGCATCAGCAGGATCCGCTTTACCTCCTTCAGCGCCTCAGGACAGAGGTCCGAAGATCGGCTTTCAAAATTTCGAGGCACCGGGAGCGTTGGTCCACGTTACCGACAGCAGCCAGGGGCCAAGTACGCTCACCGTCGAATACATGGGACACGATGCAGGCGAGCCCTCCGTTGGTGTAAATTGGAATTCACCAAACTCAGCGAGCGGTGTAACCAATTTTCAATCAGATCTCCAAACGCTCTTCATTAAGTTCGACGATAGCTGCCCGGCAAACGGCCTGAGTGCGACCTGGTATAACAGTCCGGCGCCGACATCGCAGTTTGTTGATTCTGATCCAATCGGCTTCACTGACCGTCAGACTGGCCGAGTATTTGCGGGAGAACTCACTCTCACTAGCCCGAGTTGCAAAGTTTCATTCACAGACACTGACGGACTCGATCAATTAGGTCAGCCAAGTTATGCTGGCTGGTCGCCAAGCTCCGGGCCGCTTGGCTCAGGGATTGACCATGAAACGATCGGCGGCGGCCCATATCACGCGCCTGCTCCCGCTCACGGACCATACCCGAATGCTGTTTACTATTGTTCGCAAGATTTGGTTACTGCGTTTTGTTTGCGCAGCGATGACGGAGGCGCCACTTATGGCCCGCCCGTGCCGACCTACACGTCGCAATGCGGCGGATTGCATGGGCACGTTAAAGTCGCGTCCGACGGAACAGTGTACCTTCCCAATAATAGCTGCGGCGGCACAGGCGCCGTCGTCGTCTCGGAAGATAACGGGCTGACGTGGAGTGTGCGCGCCGTCCAAAACGCAAGCACTCAGACGCGCGCTAACTCGAATCTTCAGGACCCGGCAGTAGGAATCGATAACAACGGCAAAGTCTATTTCGCAATGTCCAGTAGCACGGTGGATGGTAGCGCTACCGGTGGCTCTAACGCAGTGGTAGCTACATCCACGGATCGCGGCCAGACATGGCAGAACATCTATGACGTGGGCGCAGTTTACGGTCTGAAGAACATTGCTTTCCCCGCCGCAGTAGCAGCCGACGCCGGAAGGGCTGCAGTCGCTTTCTACGGCTCAACGACCTCGGGCGACGGTTCGGCGAACAGCTTCAGCGGTATCTGGCATCTCTACGTTGCAAATACGTTCGATGGCGGCCTGCATTGGACCACTACCGACGCCACACCGAATGATCCCATGCAGCGCGGTTGCATCTGGAGCCATGGTGGCGCCGACATTTGCCGCAATCTGCTCGACTTCTTTGACATGACCGTGGACAAGCAGGGACGGGTCCAGGTCGGGTATGTTGATGGATGCACCGATGGCGCCTGTGCTCAGGCAGCCACCACAGCAAAAGGAAACGCCTATACAGCCAGAGGCGTGATCGCGCGACAATCGAGCGGACGCCGGCTTATTGCCAGCTTCGATCCACCGCATGCCCAAAATGCCAAGTCGAAGCCTGGTATGCCGTCGGTGACGGTGCGACGAATCAACTCCGTCGTCCATCTCGCCTGGTCCGAGGCCGACACAGGCAACGCTAACATTAGCAGCTATCGGATCATGAGAGGCACCGTTAGTGGCGCCGAGACGCTACTAACAACTGTTTCCGGCCGTCAGACAACCTACGACGATGTTACTGCCACTGATCCTACCCAAACGTACTATTACAAGGTGCTGGCAGTGAACAGCGTCGGCACGTCGTGCGGAAACAACGAAGTCGCCGCTCCCTATCTTGGCGACACCTGCTCTGGCTTGATTGTCCAAAAAACACCGCCCGGCCATCCGGAACAGCAATTGCAAGGACTGGCACCCGCGTCGCTCGCGATCGACTGGGTTGCCGTCGGTGAGCCTTCAGGGACAAACAATCTCATGTTCAAGATGAAAATGACGAACCTGGCCAGCGTTCCGCCCAACAGCAGGTGGAGAGTGGTTTGGAACTCGTATGCTGCCCAATCCTATGATCCGGCAGCCGAGCAATTCTATGTCGGCATGAGGACGGACCAAAATGGAACACCTAGCTTTGACTATGGAACCATTGCTACCGCCGTTGTGGGGCTAGTCATTGGGGTGCCAACAGAAACTTCCATCGGCGCGTTGCCGGGAAGCAGCTTCAACGCGGATGGAACGATTACGCTCATTGTCCCGAAATCGGCAGTTGGCAGCCCAGCACCGGGCGATCTGCTTGGAGCTATTAACGGAAGGACCTTTACCGGCGACACGCCTGAGACTGAAAACCTAGAGCGCTCAACTCTCCTGATGGATCACACGTTTGTTAAAGGGCAACGCGACAACGGCCATCCGGCTGCCACATACACGGTCGTAGGCAACGTGTCATGTGGGCCGTGATGTTTGAAAAAACAGAAAGAATCCACAGAGCAGACGCTGAGCATTTTCATTCTGGCCGACACACACAATCGCTTACCGGAAAGCGTGAAGGAGATGGCCAAAGACGCAGATGAGATCTGGCACCTTGGAGATGTTTGCGCGGAGGCGATTCTCGATGAGCTGCGCGCGGTTGGTCCGCGGGTCACGCTGGTGCGCGGAAATTGTGACAGCAATTTTGAATGGCCACTGGTTGTCGATGTCGTGCGAGGCGGGTTGAAATTTCGTCTGCAACACGTTCCACCCGATCAGCTGCTGGACGATATTGATGTTCTGTTGCACGGCCACACGCACGTTCCGCGAAACGAAAGACGCGGGAATGTCCTGTTTCTTAATCCGGGCTGCGTGACTCGGCCCAACCGCGGCTCGCCGCCAAGCGTAGCCTGGCTTGAAATCGCGGACGGAAAAATCAATTGGAAGCTCGTACCGCTCCGCTGACTTCAAAGTGAAAACGCGTCGGCGACGAGACGGGCTTGTTCGCGTTTGTGGCGAGCAAGCGCGCCAACGGCAGGGCTGGCGCTGGCTTCGCGTCCAGCGTAAGCGATTTCGGTGCAGAAAAGCGTGCGCAATCGCGGTTCAATGAACGTCCATGCGCCCATGTTTTGCGGTTCTTCCTGACACCATACGAACTTCGCGTTTTTCGGAAATGGCTTGAGCATTTCGCGCAGCCTTTTTTCCGCAAGTGGGTAAAGCTGCTCGATGCGAACGATCGCTGTGTCGTCGATCTTGCGCTGGGTACGATAGTTCAGCAGGTCGTAATACACTTTGCCCGAGCAAAAAATAATCCGCTTTACCTTGTCGGCGGAACCAGCCTCGGGCGTGCCGAGAATTTCTTCGAATCGGCCATGGATAAATTCTTCGGCTGGCGAAGACGCAAACTTTGCGCGCAAAAGACTTTTCGGTGTCATGATGATGAGCGGTTTGATGAAGTCGCGCTTCATCTGGCGCCGCAACACATGGAAATACTGCGCGGCGGTGGTGAGATTGCGCGCCCTGGCCTTCGTAGCCATGCGGGAGTAAAAGGACAATCCCGCTCGGCCGCTGCCATTTCGATTCCGCTGAAACGATGAACTGATCAATGATGGTCTGCGCGCCATTAGCGAAATCACCGAATTGTGCCTCCCACAGGCAGAGCATTTTCGGATAATCAAGCGAATAGCCGTAATCGAATCCGAGAACGGCAGCCTCTGAGAGTGGGCTGTTGTAAATGCAAATGCGCGCTTGTTTTTCAGCCAGGTGCATGAGCGGCACGTAGGATTTTCCGGTCTTTGCATCGTAAAGAGTAGAATGCCGTGTGCTGAACGTGCCGCGCGAACTATCCTGACCCGACAATCGCACGGGAATTTCCTCCAGAAGCAGCGATCCGAAAGCGAGTGCCTCGGCGTAATGCCATTCATACGGGCCACCGTCTTCGAAGATTTTGCGTTGATGATCGAGCACGATGCGTTTGATCTTCGGTTGAATTTGAAACCCCTCTGGGGTGCGAGTGAGGCCGTCGACAATGGATTTAAGAGTTTTCTCGCTGATTGCAGTGGGTTCAGACTCGCTGGTGTACTCGGGCTGAAAAATCGCGGTCGATTCTCTGAACTTTGCTTTCTGGGTGCCCTTCCGTTTTTCGATGGCGTTCACTTCGTCTCGCGTCATTTCCAGCCGCAAGGCGAACTCGGTCTCCAGCGAGGCGGCATCGTCTTCGCTCAGCGTTCCGGCTTCGAGCAACTCGCGTTTGTAAAGCTGCGTAACCGACGGGCGTTTCTCGATCTTTGCGTAAAGATCGGGCTGGGTGAATGAGGGCTCGTCGCCTTCGTTGTGCCCGTACCGGCGATAGCAATACAGGTCGATCACAACGTCGCGTCCAAATTGCTGACGAAAGTCGAACGCCAAATCGCTAACAAATTTAACCGCTAACGCGTCGTCGCCGTTCACATGGAAAATTGGCGCCTCGATGATTTTGGCGACATCGGTTGCATAGGAAGATGACCGCGCATCTTTGGGAAGCGTGGTGAACCCGATCTGATTGTTTACCACGATGTGAATAGTGCCGCCGGTGCTGTAACCGGGTAATTGCGACAAATTCAATGTCTCGGCCACAATCCCCTGCGCGATGAATGCTGCGTCGCCGTGCACCAGCAGCGGCAGAACCTTGCGCCGATGCTCAGTGTCACCGCGAATCCGTTGCCGGGCGCGCGCTTTTCCTTCGACCACAGGATCGACAGCTTCCAAGTGACTTGGATTTGAGGAAAGGCGAATCTCGATCTCAGCGCCGGAAGCGAGTCTGCGCACCGAGTGATAACCGAGATGATATTTCACGTCGCCATCGCCGGCTACCAACTCAGGAATGTAATTCTCGGTGAACTCGGTAAAGATGACCTTGAGCGATTTGCGCAGGAAATTCGCCAGTACGTTGAGCCGGCCGCGATGCGCCATGCCCATGCCAATTTCTTCGACGCCGCCTTCCGGGCATCTGTGCAGGATTGTATCCAGAATTACCATGAGTGATTCCGCGCCCTGAAGCGAAAACCGTTTCTGGCCCACGTATCGCGTATGCAGGAAAGTCTCGAACGATTCTGCTTCGAGTAGCGTCCGCAATAATGCCACCTGAACCGCGCGCGGCGTCGAATGTTTGTGCGGCCGGGTCTCCAATCGCTTGCGGATCCATTCGCGCACTCGCGGGTCTTGAATGTGCATGAATTCCGAGCCGATGGAGTCCGCGTAAATTCTCTCGAGACCGGCGAGCATTTCGCGCAACGTCATCGATCGATTCTCGAGGAAGAATTTCGATGAAACGCGAAGGTCGAGATCCGATTCGCTAAATCCGAGATCGCGCAAGCTCAGCAATGGATTTTGCGGTCGCTTCGCCGCGAGAGGATCGACTCGCGCAACAGTATGCCCGAGCGAGCAATACGCGTAGATGAGACCATCGACGCGGGTCTGCAATGCTGCTTCACGGGCTTCAGCCTCCCCGGAAGCTTTCGGGGCTCCGTCGCGGTGCGGCAGATTTCCCAGCTCAAACCCCTCAAAGAACGCGGCCCATCCCGAATCGACCGACTCTGGATTTTCCTGCCAGCGCCGGTAATTCTCTTCAATCAGGTCCAGATTTGCGCGAGCACCAATTGATGTACGCATAGCAAATTTAATCTCCGACGATTACGCCATGCGGCAAGTTGACAGTCCGAAGACGCCTTCGTTACTTGCTGCGCACATGACCGCGGCTGAATCTACGAATCGGTAACAAATGGCGGGGCTACCGATTTCGCTGAACTCGTGACTATGCTGAACCGAAATAAACCGTGGTGTTTGATCGGCGGCCTGGCGGTGGATTGCTACGTTGAACCGGTTTACACGGTGGATGTCGATCTTGTTGTCGTCGCAGCGAATCTTGAACAGATTGGACGGGAACTGGAACCTGCCGGGTTTCGCCTGAGCAGTGAACTTAACGTTCAGTTTACTACCGATGCCCGCTACCAGGATTTTCTCGCCGGTGCGACCGAGTGCCAGGTTCTGGGCCTCGCAGTCCCGGTGGCCAGTTTGCAAGAAATTGTTCGCGGCAAAGTATGGGCCTGGCAGGACTAGGAACGCAGATCCACGAAGCGGAAAAAAGATGAGCTCGGTCTCATGCGAATCGCCGAGGCACACCCAAAGTTGCGCGGATTGATTCCAGCGGAAATCGTGAAGCAATTATGAGGCTAATATCGAGAGCTCTGGGTAGCGCACACGCCTCGCGTGCTGGCGAGCGTGTCCTTGCGATCGCGAACTTCCGTTTGGAGTCGCTTCTCTTTGCGAAGCGTGTAACTCAAAGGAAAGTTCGTTTCGGCGCGACGCCGAAACCAGCACGCGAGACGCGTGCGCTCCCCAGATGGAGCTGCGACCGTGCGCTCATTATTTTTGTCGCGTGTTGGATTTCAACGGCCAACTCATTGTTTGCGCAAGCCGATCCGGCTTCGGAACCGGCAGTTCTCGCTGTCGCCAAGGTGTTGCCGGCAGTGGTGAACATTAACACCGAGCGCGTAGTACGCCGCACGGTGCGCGATCCGTTTGAGGATGTTTACGCGCAATTCTTCGGTTACAACCGCGTTCGGCCGCGCCAAATTCGCCAGACTTTGCAAAGTCTCGGTTCCGGTTTCATTATCGATCCAGCTGGTTACATTGTGACCAACCAGCACGTAGTCGAGCGCGCCGCGGACTTGAAAATTCACGTAACGACAAACGACGGCAAAACGTACAATGCTCACTACATCGCCGGCGATGACAAGACCGATCTGGCATTCATCAAAATCGACGCGCAAACTGATTTTCCCTTTATCAATCTCGATAATATTTCTCCGAACTTGCTCGGTGAGACCGTGATCGTAGTGGGCAATGCCGTCGGCTATGGCAGCTCGATCAGCCGGGGTGTTCTCAGCGCGGTGAAGCGTAACATCACTGTGGACGATGTTGAGTACAAGGATCTGGTGCAGACCGATGCGGCAATCAACCCGGGTAACAGCGGTGGGCCAGTGATCGATCTTTCTGGACGGCTGGTCGGCATCAGCTCGGCAAAAATGGCGTTCACACCGCAAGGTGTCCCAACTCAGGGGCTGGGTTTCGCGATTCCGGCGGAGGTTGTGCGCGATAGCGTGAATCGATTCAAGAAAATCGCCCAGAAACGGGCCGGGGCGAAGAACGAAGCTGGGGGCGCCGAAACATCCGCGTCCAATGCTGAAAGGTTATTTGGAATGCAGCTTCAGAATTTGAGCCAGGAGTTAACTGATGCGCTCGGTTATGCGCGCGGGCGCGGAGTGCTGATTACGGCAGTCGAACCGGGTAGTCCAGCAGATGAAGCAGGAATTGAGCGCGGTATGGCGGTTTATCGGGTGGCCAAATCCGATGTCACCTCTGTGCAGCAAGTCGAGGCGCTCCTCGCCTCGGTACAAAGTGGCTCGAACGTAGATTTCGCTGTCGGCGTAATTCGTGCCGGCGGGGAAAACAGCAAGCTCGCCGCCTTGAGCATGAAGGCGCGCTAAAAGAATCTGACAACGCAATCACGATTCGATTGTCTCATTGAAATATCGCGCAATGATTAAAGTCGAAAAACTGACAAAACGCTACGCTGGCCAGGCTGCCATTCAGGATTTGAATTTCGAGGTCAGCCAGGGAGAAATCATGGGATTCCTAGGGCCAAACGGCGCTGGTAAAACCACGACCATGCGCATCTTGGCCGGCTTCATGCCGCCGACGTCAGGTCGCGCGACGGTCGCGGGATTTGATGTTTTTGAGCAATCGCTTCAGGCACGGGCGCACCTCGGCTACATGCCGGAAAACGTCCCGCTCTACAGCGACATGCGCGCAACGGAGTATCTTAATTATCGCGCGGCGCTGAAGGGAGTCCAGCATCGCCGCGTTGCGGAGCGCGTCGGCGATGTAAAGGAACTTTGTGGTCTTAAGGAGGTTGAAAGCAAGTTGATCGGCGCTCTCTCCAAAGGCTATCGCCAACGCGTCGGCCTGGCGGATGCGCTACTGGCGGAACCGGACCTTCTGATCCTCGATGAGCCGACGATTGGTCTCGATCCAAATCAAATCCGACAGGTGCGCGAGCTAATCAAGAACCTGGGCAGGCAGCACACGATTTTGCTCTCGACACACATTTTGCCTGAGGTGGAGATGACGTGCAGCCGTGTGATCATCATTCACAAGGGGCGAATCGAGGCGTGCGATACTCCGAATAATTTACTCGGGAAAATCAGGCAAGCCGGCGGCGTAGTGCTTGAAGCAAAAGTCGGGAACGACAACGGCGCGGAGGAACTGAAGAAGATTTCAGGCGTGCGCGAAGTGGTTACCGATGGGGAGAATGATTGGAAGAGATTCTCGTTGCGCGTGGAGTCGGGTGTCGATGTGCGCGAAGCGGTCTTTCGGCTGGCCACCGATCGCCATTGGGCCGTGCGCGAATTAACTCAACGTCGAGCGACGCTCGAAGATGTGTTCGTTGAGCTCACGCATCCCGACGTCGTTTGATGGAAACCCAAACAAGACAACGAAGCTGTCATCCTGAGCGGAGCGAAGGATCTCGCATAAGGTCGAAACGTCACGTTTGGGCCGCTTGTGTGACCCGCGACGATGTGGGAGCTCCCTCGCCATCTCCGCGGCTCGGGATCACCGGAATGTTTCTTTTATGAGAAAGTTTTACACCCTGCTCTCGCGCGAAGTACGTAGCTATTTCCACTCCCCGATCGCGTACATCGTACTCACCTTCTTCCTGATCGTCAGCGGGATCAATTTTAATCTCATCGTTTCATACATGAATCGGCGCACAATAGACATTTCGGTCCAACAGTTCTTTTTCAATTGGGTACTGTTCTGGTTCCCCTTCATCCTGATTTTTCCGCTGATCACGATGCGCTTGTTTGCGGAAGAATTTAAGCTCGGCACTATCGAACCGCTAACTACTGTCCCTGTGCGCGACTGGCAGGTCGTGCTGTCAAAGTTCTTTGGAGCGCTGGTCTTCTACCTGATCCTCTGGATCCCGACGCTGCTTTACTTCTGGATTTTTCAAAGCATAACAGGCCAAGCCGCGGCGCATTCCGCCGGTGCATACTGGGGTTCGTATCTGATACTTTTGTTACTGGGAATGTTTTATCTTTCGATTGGTTGTCTCACGTCCGTTCTGACGAGGAACCAAATCATCGCGGCCATTATTTCTTTCTGCGCAATTACCCTGTTATTTTTTTTCGGCCTGGTTCAGTTGATACTTTTGGATGTTACTTCCACAACGCAAGATTTGCTGGGCTATTTCTCCGCCATCGAACACATGGGGACATTCTCGCGCGGGGTAATCGATACGCGGCCGATCGTGCTCTATGTGAGCATGACCATTCTGATGCTGACACTCACTTGCCAGGCATTCCAATCCCGTAAATGGAGGCTCTAACAAATGGCTGACGCGACAAAGAAGCCGCGGGCGCGCTCGGGTAAGAAAATTGGCCGGATTCGGATCGGTCTCAATGTTCTCCAGATCGTGCTGGTTCTATTTCTCGTTGCGATGGTGAATTCCTTTTCCTTCAGGCATTACGCGCGTTGGGATTTTTCACGCGACCAAAAATATACGCTGTCAGATAAAACGAAGCGTTTCCTCGACACGCTGAAGGGCAAGATGCACATCACGGTTTTCTTTTCGCCCAATACGCCGATTACCGCGGACGTTGAGAATTTGCTGACCGAATATCAATATGCCGGCAAAGGAAAGATTGACCTCGAGCACATCGATCCCGAGCGAAATCTTTCGCGCGCCAAGGAGCTGTTCGACAAATACAAAGTTGTCACGGACGAGAGTCTCTTGGTGCTCGATTACGAGGGCCGCAACAAAACCGTCAAAGCGTCGGAGATGGCCGATATTGACCAGAGCGGAATGGCCATCGGCGAAGGCCCGCGCGTGGCTGCATTCAAAGGCGAACAAGCCATCACCAGCGCGATGATCGACCTTGTGGAAGGAAAAAAGAAGATCCTTGGTTACGTCACTGGTCACAAGGAACCGGCGCTTACGGAAGGCACCAGCCCGATCACCGTGCTGAAAACATTCATCGAAAATGAAAATATCAAGTTTCAGGAACTGAACCTTCTCGATCTGGATGCGATTCCGGCCGACGTGAAAGCTGTTATGATCGTCGGACCGCAGTACGATTTTTCCGATCGCGAAATGAAATTGCTGCGCGACTTCTGGGATAAGCAGGGGCGGATCCTGCTTCTCCTAGATCCGGCGGCGAAAACGCCGAAGCTGCGTGGCTTTCTAAACGAGTTGGGCGTCAAGGTGAATGACGATCGACTGATGGTTTTTTTGCGCACGGGGATCGAAGAGCTGGCGCTGACGCGAGATGTGCAAGCGCGTTTCGTGGGCGACAGTCCAGCCACAAAACGATTAGGCGATGTGCGAGCGCTCTTTTTGGGCGGCACATCTTCACTTACGCTCGAGCCGGACCGCGTCCGCGCCGCCAACATCCGCGTGGCGCCGCTGATCCAGGCCGAAAAGGGTTATTTTGCCGAAACGGATTACAACACGGATAACCAGGCAAAATTCCAGGCTGACGCGAAGCAAAACAGCAATGTGCCGCTAACAATTGGCGCAGCGGTCGAAAAGGGTGGCAGTGCAGATCAGCGAGTGCAGATGAATTCCCCGCGGCTGGCAGTAGTAAGCAACGCGACTTTTGTTCAGGACAATGCTATCACGCAAGATCAGCAGGGACTCGATTTCATCTCCGGTAGCGTGAACTGGCTGCTTAGTCGGGAACAGCTTATCGGCATCGCGCCAAAAATCCCGAAGCCTCTCACCTTCAGTCTGAGCGAAGAGGAGTTGCGCCGGCTGCGCTGGATTGTTCTGCTATTCATGCCGCTGGTTCCTGCCGTAATCGGAACCATGGTGTGGTGGCAGCGGCGGGTTTGATATGAACTGGAGGTATACCCTTATCCTGGCCGTAGTCGCGCTCACTGGTGTCGTTTACTTCCGGTTTTTTGAAATGAGACGGCCAAGCACGGAGGAAGCCAGGCGACAGGCGCAGAACGTGGTCAATTTCGACCGAAACAAAATCGATGGGATCGTCATTAAAAATGGCGACCAACAGATCGAAATACGGCGGCGCGAAAACAAGTGGCGACTTGAAACGCCGATCAAAGATCAGGCAGATGGGGCTCTGGTCGAAAATTTGTTGTCCGATTTGGAGACTTGGCAGAAGGAGGGAACTATTCCGGCGAAAGCTATTGAGGCCGATAAGAGCAAGCTGACCGAGTACGGTCTCAATAATCCAAAGCTAAAACTCAGATTGCTCGGCCAAGGCAGACCGCCTGAAATCTGGTTTGGAAAGGACGCCGCGTTGGAAGGCAGGATGTATGTGCGCCTTCAGAATTCGAAAGAAACATTTCTCGCCAAGCAATCGATCAGGAAAGACATCGACAAAAAACCGGAGGAATTTCGCGATAGAAAACTTACGGACCTGACTGCTGCGCAGGTGCGCCGCATCACATTGAAGACGCCTGCCGGCGAAATGGAGCTGGAGAAGAAAGTCGATCACTGGGACATCATCAAGCCGCTGCGCGCGCGGGCCGACGACGGGAAAGTGGGCGACTTGATTTCGCAAATCACCTCAGCGCACATTCAGCAATTTGTGGCCGATGATCGTGGTGACCTGCACCCTTATGGATTGGCGGAGCCGCGTGGATCGATCACGCTGTTCGATGAGGCAGAAAAAAAAGACCAGAAGGTCGAGATCGGCGAGTCGATCAAGGTGTTCGGGCGGGAGGACAAAGGCCAGACGCTGCAGATCGGCAGTCTGTCAGAGAAGGAAAAAGACCAGCTCTACGTCCGGTTCGCTCCTCGCGGATCCGTTTACACGCTCCCGAAGAAAACCGAAGAAATCCTAAACACAAAACCAGCCGATCTGCGGGACAATCATTTGGTTCGTATCGACACAAATATTCTCGATCGGATTACGATCGATGCCCCGGGCAAAGGCAAAACTGTTCTCGCGCGCAAAGATGGAAATTGGACAATCGCCACCCGAAACAATACGCCGGCGGATTCAGGTGCAGTTCAGCGCCTGATCGATAGGCTGCAAAATGAGCGGGTAACTGGATTTGTAGAAGACGTCGCTTCCAATCTGCCGAAGTACGGCCTCGATAAGCCGCAGATGCAATTGACGTTCAGCTCGTTTGCTTCGGAGAACACTGCTGAAACCAAAGCGGGTGAGCAGCCGTTCGCCGGAATCGCCTTTGGAAAACCGGAAGGCGATAATGTTTACGCGCGGCTGACGGATGAGCCGTTCGTCGTGGCGGTCCGTCGCGGTTTGTTGGATCAGATTTCACCTGATCCCCTGCAATGGCAGGAGTTGTCGATCTTCAAGTTTAAAGCGGAACAAATCCATCGCCTAAGCGTCACTACTGAAAAGGAGTTGTCGCTGGAGCGCGATCAAAATAATCAATGGCACTGGCTCAAAGGAAGTGGTCAGATCAATCAAGCCAATGTGCAATCGCTGCTCAATACCTTGTCCAGTTTGCATGCAGTGCGCTGGCTTGGAGCCACGACGCCTCAGCATGGCTTCGAAAAACCACAGCTTGTGCTCGCCTTCACAACTTCCCCGGATAACAAAGCATCACATATGCTGACTGTTGGTGCACAAAATAATGACGGCACGTGGTGCACACGCGTGGACGGACGCGAAGGCACCTTTGCGATTAGCAATGCAGACTTCAGCGCCGTAAAATTGCCGCTGGAGGCACAAGCTACCGCGTCGCCTTCGCCAACGACGACACCGGTTACGAGCGTGACGCCGTAAATCTCTCGTCATTCCGAGCGAACTCGAGGAATCCCGCAGCGTTACCAATCGTGACTCAACGGAATCCTTCGACAGCGCGGAGTTTACCCTGGGCGAGCGAAGCGAGTTGAATGGGTTCCGCTCAGGAAGACACGCGTTAATGATTTCTGGGCCGTGTAAATTGTGACGATCCCACCGGTCAGGGGTTCAAACGTCGCGTCGGAGAAGCCTTTCCCCGCCATCAACTCGCACATCGCACTGCCGCCCGGAAATTCCTCGATCGAATCACCAAGATAATCATAGGCGCTTTTCGTGCCTGTTAGAAAAGAACCCAGCAAGGGCAGGCAGCGATGCAAATAGAAACGATAGATTGCGCGCAAGACCGGTGTTGTCGGCAGTGAGAACTCGAGTACGAGCAAGTGCCCGTTCGGCTTAAGCACGCGCGACATCTCAGCAAGCGCGGCCGCCCAGTTTTCCAGATTGCGCAGGCCGAATGCAATGGCGACACAATCGAATGAAGCATCGTCAAATGGCAGGTTCATCGCATCGGCAAGCACGACTTGGGGCACCCCCTTTCGCTGCGCAAGATCGAGCATTTCCTGGAGGACATCGACGCCGACGACATCCGCATCCGGCAATTTCTTTTGCAAGGCTAGCGCCAAATCCCCGGTGCCGGTCGCAAGATCGGCAACTCTATGTGGTTGCCAATCGGCGACGATTTCCGCCGCGTGCCGCCGCCAATAGAAATCGATCCCGCAGCTAAGCAAATGATTTGCGAGATCATAGCGCCTTGCAATGGATCCGAACATTTTTCGGACCCGCGCAGGTTGCGTAGTCATTTCTTCAAAACTTAATGGAACGCCAGTTTGCACCTTTATGGCAATTCATTTTACTGACTAGGTATAACTAATAGGCGGCGCCGGCCAAGTAAGTCAGGGATCAAGTTGTTATAAAAATTGTAATTGCCTTCTCAGTCAACCCCAGCTATCTCATAACACATGGATATATCCGTCAAAACTCTACAAGAAGCGATCTCAATTCGCCGACAAATCGATAATCTGGAAAAACGTCTTTCCTCAATTCTGGCAGGCGCCCCTGCGAAGCCAACAGCTCCCACGGGTGCCCGCTACTTTTCGCCCGGGACGCGAGCAAAGCTCGCGGCAGCTGCCAAAGCTCGTTGGGCGAGACAAAGGGGCGCGACAACAGCAGCTCCTACAAGGAAAAAAAAGGGCCAGCTCACGCCAGCTGGGCGAAGAAAGCTCTCCCAGTTAATGAAAGCTCGCTGGGCCGCTAGAAGGAAAGCCGCGGGCGCGAAGAAAGCTCCTGCGAAGAAAAAGGGCACACTCACGCCAGCCGGGCGAAGAAAGCTCTCCGAGCTAATGAAAGCGCGGTGGGCAGCCAGAAGGAAAGCTGGAGCGAAGAAGTAACCAGCCCATCAAAGCTGGCATTGCACGTTTCCTGTTTTGCCTCTTAATTCAAGGTCAGTTTGCTAGCGTCAACTGTCGCAGTGGGCGAAACGCGTGAATCAGTTTCCGCGGTTGGTGGAACGGGGCTTACTGCTCGCGAGAGGACTCGAACCTCCACGGGTTTCCCCATACGGTCCTGAGCCGTACGCGTCTGCCAATTCCGCCACGCGAGCATAGGCAGCGGCCCTACAATGCGCGCGCGCCGAGAGGCCTGCAAGGTTAAATCAGCGACATTACGATACGGGCAAAGCGAGCGGCATTGCGCTCAATCAGCCCACTCGCTTCTTGCGTGCGCGCACCTCCAACTGGTGCGCCTTGCGTACCTGACCGACAGAACGCAAAAGGTCGGCGTAATTGGACACGACAATGTCGTAATCCTTGGAGGGCTTTTCCGGCACTTCCTCCCACGTTTTCAGCGAGGATTGATAAAACTCTGCGGCTTTGGCGTAATCACCCCGCGAATGATAGACGACCGCCAGGTTGCATCTTGATTGCGCAATATCGGCGAGCGGTGGTGGCTGCAATTTCTGCCGGATGGCTAAAGCGCGAAGATGTATTTTCTCAGCTTCAGTGTAACGGCGCTCGTTCGTGTAAAATACCGCCAGATTGTTCAGCACTGAGGCTACGTCAGCATGGTCAGGTCCCAGTTGCTTCTCGTAAATTTCCAAAGCACGCAGATAACATGGTTCTGCCGCTTTTTGCCGGCCCGACTTGCGCAGAATCATCGCAACGTTGTTTAACATCGTTCCGATATCCGAATAAGGAACGTCTTCAATTTGGGTGCCGGCGGCTATTGCTTTCTGATAGAGTTCGATTGCTTCTTCAGATCGGCCCAGGCTATCGCATAAGAATGCCAACCGCCGCGCTGAGCGAAAGATAGCCCGATGGTCCGGCGGCTTTACCTTCTCCAGAATTGCGTGCGCCTTCAGCAAGTATGCCTCGGCCGCAGTGTAATCTCCCTTTTGCTCGAGGAGCTGGCCTAACTTCTCGAAGCTGGTGGCAAGTGGGGTCTCGCTCCCCTTGAAAGCGCGCTTGGCGACTTCAAGAGCTGTTTCGGCAACGCGTATCGCCTGAGGCAAACGATTCGCGGCATGCAGAGTATCGAGCTTGTCATTGAGGATAGCCCAAAGCCTTTCTTCACCCTTCATTACTCATCACCAGCCCTCGCTTAGCTGGCTAACTAATCGGGTGGCAAGATCTTCAGTAGCAAGTGGCAAGGCTTGCCGTTCATCGCTAGTTACGTCGCTGCTCACAAAGAAACTGGTGGTACCGACCGCCCGGCCGGGCCCGGCCAGTTGTCTGCCATCTCGTCCGATTAATGAGTACTTTAGGATTAATCCCAGATTAAACTCGGTTGTGGCCAACACGTTGCCGCGTACCGAGCGCGCCGGTGAGCGGGTGATGCTGAAGATTTCTCCGCCCAAAGTGGCGTCCGCCTTATCTTCGCTAACGATCTGAAACGTCCCATCCTGTTGCAACTGCTTGATTACAGTATCGGTGACCAAAACTTCGATGCGTGGAACCAGAGTGCGATTTTTAAAAGTCGGGACTGCGATGGTATGAACGTCACGCAGATAGTAGGGCTTTACCGGCCCGACGTGATAGCCAAGGCAACCACAAAGGGCAAAGCAGAATACTGTCGCAAGTGAAGCTTTCAAGGCGCCGGTGAGCCCGATGCCGCAGGAGTCGAAGACGTATCGGAGCTTGTGCTCGGGCTCGAAGGTCCAAACAGGTGATCAGGAGCAGTGGTAATGTCGGGCGCAAGTGAAGCCGGTGGCGGAAGCGAACCATCGCTGTCCGACGCAGGCAACGGCGCTTCGTTATTTGCTTCACTTGGCTTCGCCGCCGGGCCGGTTCCGGCAGTCCGTGCCCCATGCGCTTCGCTCTTTTTCTTGGTAGTTTGTGCCGTGCTTATGGCCGGTTGAAGGGCAGACTCACCGACCTTCGCGCGCAGCTGGTCGATCCGTTTTTTCGCCAGATTACTTTCGGTTGAGCCAGGTTGCTGCCGAATCACCTCATTGTAGTAAATTACCGCCGCGCGATAATATTTCTGTTTGTCGTAAAATTTGGCTACTTGGTAGGAGCTGGTCGTCTCCTTGTGTTCAAGAAGGTCCAGGTCTGCGCGCGCCTGAGCGGCTTTCTCGCTATGGGGATAATGGAGAAGGAAATCTTGAAAAGCTGTTTTGGCGTTGGTGGTTGCCGCAGCATCCGTAGTGCCCTTTCGGGCTGCCATTAGCCAGATATAACCAAGCTGATATTGCGCATCCGCTGCGACCGGCTCGTTTGGGAATTTGTTCACCACAGCTTGGTACGCTTCGACCGCCATCTCCGGCAAGTTTTGCTTCTCGCGTGCGAGGCCGATGTTGAATTGCGCGCGCGCTGTGTATTTCCCGTATGGCGCAGTGCGAACAATGTTGGCGAAAATCGTCACCGCCCGATCTAACGAGTTTTTTCCAAACGAGATGCCTAGAATTTTCTTCTTTTTGCTGGCCAGATACATTTCGCCGATGCGAAACTGCGCCTCGATTGCTTCCTCGAAGTGCGGGGTGCCGGGATATCTTTCGACCAACAGCCGATACGAATCCGCGGCCGTGAAATAGTTGTTCTGCTGTTCCTGCAATTGCGCCCCGCGATAGAGAGCACTCGGGGCAAGAGCATCTTTGGGATGGTGTCGGACGATGTCTACGTACGCATGAATCGCTCGTTTAAGGTTGCCTTCCTTTTCAGCACTCTGCGCAGTCTGATACAATTCCAGCGCTGTCTCGCTGACTTGTTCTTCCCCCGGGGCGACGAACTTGGCTTTTTTGCCCGGTTGAAACACCACCGAGGCCGCCGCTGGTTCAGAAAAAATCAAAGCGGCAGCTGTACAAAACAAAGCGACACGAATCAGAAAATCCATGGGGTGTGGCAGGGTAATTGACTTATCGATTCCGTCAAGGTCATCAGTCGCCGAAACTGCAACTCGATGGTCGATATTCACCGCGACTTACAGTAACATCTTTTCCAAACGGGCAAAACCGATTAACTGTCTAAGCCTCATTGAATCTGACAGATCAGCATAAAATTCGCATCGGCGCCTGTGCGTGGAGCTTCGCAGACTGGCGCGGCTCTTTTTATCCTTCGGATTTGCCAGAGTCCCAATGGCTTGAATTTTACGCTAATTACTTCCCGGCTGTGGAAGTCGATTCGACATTTTATGCCGCCCCGGCCCAAGCGACCATTCAGCGCTGGATCGAGATCACGCCCGCGGCTTTTCGTTTCGCCTGCAAACTCCCGCGTGAGATTACGCACACCCGCCGGCTGCGCGATTGCACAGCAGAATTGAACTCGTTTTTTCGAGCGATTGAGCCGCTCGCGCTAAAGCTCCAACTGGTTCTCATCCAGCTCCCGCCGTCCTTTGCGCCAAAAGACGGCAAAACAGCGCTCCGCAAGTTTGTCGAGCAATTGCCGCGGGATTTTCGCTTTGCGATTGAATTTCGCCATGCCACCTGGCATCGGCCACACTTTATCCGCCTCTTGGAAAAGTATCGCATTTGCTGGGTGTGGGCCGATACCACGCCACTCAACGAACGAAATCTTGCCCCGTTCGAATTTCTGCCCTGCACGACGGACTTTATCTATCTGCGTTTACTCGGCGATTACGCAACGAAATACGACGTTGACGGTGGCCACGTCCATCGTTACGAAAAATTGCTCTGGAAACGCGAAGCCGCGCTGGACAGTTGGTCGCTTAAAATTGAGCGGCATCTTCCCGAGGTCCGCAACGTCTGGGCATTCGCCAGCAATCACTTCGAAGGATTCACGCCCGAAACCTGCCAACGTCTCGCCCAACGTCTCGGATATGATTTGCCGCTGCCTTCGCAAACAGAACAGGCGTTTTCGGCAGAGAACCGATCACAGCTCGACCTTCAGTTATAGTGGCAGCTGAATACGATCGTGCTGTTCGAAAACGCAGATCTCGCGAATCCGAAAGTTCGCCATCTTTTGAGCGAGGCTTGGAAATTTGTCGCCAAGCTGCGCGTGTGAATGCGCGTCAGAGGCCGTCGTGAAAGGAATCCCCTTCTCTATCGCCAGCTCAATGATCCGGTCGCCCGGGTAAAGTTCCTTCACCGGCTTGCGCCATCCAGCGGTGGAAAGCTCGACCGCGAGATTCCGCACGTGAATAAAGTCGAGAGTTTCATTAACCAAACTGCCGATCTCTTCGTCCGGCCGATGACCATGGATTTTGATCAGATCCAGATGGGCGAGACAATCAACCAGGCCCGTCGCAGCTATCTCGCGGACACGGCGAAAGTAATCCGAGTAAATCGCGTCAACATTCCGGCCTTCGAATTGCGCGGCGCCACCTGGCACGCTGTCGAACATCTGATCGGCGCGATCAAGGAAATGCACCGAGCCCAGGACAAAATCGAGCTTCTCCCAATGCCTCTCGATCCAGTTTCGGCCAGCCGCCGAATGGATTGGGTCGTTATCCAACTCGATGCCCACCCGGATTTGCAAATCGGGATTTCTTTCCCGCAAACGATCGATTTCATCGAAGTCGATTCCGGTGTGATAACGATCGTGATCAGTGAAAGCGACGTCGGTTAACCCTGATCTGCGTGCTGAATCCGCCCAAGGCTGAAGCAACCCCTGCGTGTACGGCTGCACCCGATGTCCCTGCGGATGGGTATGGTAGTCGGAGAAAAGTTGATAGTTTTTAGTTGATAGTTGATTGACCGACACGACTCGGCTCCGGCGCGATTTAGATTCTATCAACTATCAGCTATCGACTATCAACTGTTTCAGGGTACAGCCAGGAATTTTTGCCGGATGCGCAACTCCGGGTATTGGGGAAAGAACACTTCGGCGATAAAAACCTTGTTCGGCGTGAGCTCCCGGGTCGAGATTGTTTCGCTGTACTCGATCCGTTCTTGCGGATTAACCAGGATCGTGCCGGGTTTTTCTGTGATAGCGTGGTTATCGGACCACTTTGCCAGAATGTCTCCTGCCGAATTCTTCAG